>OGYR01000060.1_pt1 | contig 98769 bp, 79 predicted proteins | sample 1576661 | NCBI WGS metagenome assembly OGYR01 (sample SAMEA3541490, study PRJEB24748) | human gut metagenome | biome: human gut; feature: human-associated habitat; material: faeces | place: China | collected 2012
GGTAGAACTCCAGCCTTCCAAGCTGATCACGTGGGTTCGATTCCCATCACCCGCTCTTTTATTAAGAAGAATGTTATGCATTCTTCTTTTTTTGTTGTAATTTTTTATTATATCGTTTTTTTCAACCATAGTCAATCGAATTATGTTATGATACAATGATAAAAGAACAAAAATCTGAAACACCATACCATAAAGGAGATACAAAAATGGATTACAACAAACTGGCATTAGAAATGCACGAACAAAACAAAGGTAAGATCGCAGTACGTTCTAAAGTAACAGTAAAGACAAGAGATGATCTAAGTACAGCTTATACACCAGGAGTCGCAGAACCTTGTCGTAAGATCCGTGATAATAAAGAAGAAGTATATCGTTATACAGCAAAAGGTAATTTAGTAGCTGTCGTATCTGACGGAACAGCTGTATTAGGACTTGGAGATATCGGACCAGAAGCAGCAATGCCTGTTATGGAAGGAAAAGCTCTTTTGTTTAAAGAATTTGCAGACATCGATGCATTCCCTATCTGTCTTGATACAAAAGATACAGAAGAGATCATCAAAACAGTCAAGAATATCGCACCATGTTTCGGTGGTATCAATTTAGAAGATATTTCCGCACCAAGATGTTTTGAGATTGAAAAACGTTTAAAAGAAGAATTAGATATTCCAGTATTCCATGATGATCAGCATGGAACAGCCATCGTTGTAGCAGCAGGATTATTAAATGCCTTAAAATTTGTCGGAAAGAAAATGGAAGATGCAAACATTGTGATCAATGGAGCAGGATCTGCTGGAATCTCTATCTGTAAACTATTATTACAGTTTGGCGCAGGAAATGTTGTCTTAGTTGACCAGAAAGGTGCATTATGTCCAGGAGAAGACTGGATGAATCCAGCACAGAAAGATATGGCAGAGATCACAAACAAAGAGAAACAGACTGGAACATTAACAGAGATCATCAAAGATAAAGATGTATTTATCGGAGTTTCTGCACCAAATATCGTGACAGCCGAAATGGTATCTACTATGGCAGACGATGCGATCATTTTTGCCATGGCAAATCCAACACCAGAGATCATGCCAGATGAAGCGAAGAAAGGTGGAGCAAGAGTTATCGCAACAGGAAGATCCGATTTCCCTAATCAGATCAATAACGTATTAGTATTCCCAGGAATCTTCAGAGGAGCTCTGGATGCAAGAGCTGGACAGATCACAGAAGAGATGAAGATGGCAGCAGCAAGAGCAATCGCAAGTATCATCAGTGATGATGAGTTAAATGAAGAGTATATCATTCCAGGTGCATTTGATGAAAGAGTCTGCAAAGCAGTAGCCAAAGCTGTTGCAGAAGAAAGCCAGAAATAAATGATAGAATTAAATTAAGTACAAGAGCACTTCTGTTCAAGAAGTATGTTTTATGATATACTATATTGAGTTGTGAGAAAATTTTAGGAGATTTTAGGAGAATTCATTCAATGAAAACAAGCGGAATATTATTGCCAATTTTTAGTTTACCATCAGATTACGGAATTGGATGCTTTTCAAAGGAAGCATACAAATTTGTAGATTTTTTAGAAGAAGCAGGCCAGAAGTACTGGCAGATCCTTCCATTAGGAACGATCGGTGCGGGAAATTCTCCTTATCTTTCGTTTTCAAGTTTTGCAGGAAGTGCATATTATATCGACTTAGAACAGTTACTGGAAGAAGGACTTCTTAAGAAAAAAGAACTCGAATCAATTAAGGAAGAAAACAAGGGCAAAGTTGACTATGAGAAAATCAGAGAAGATCACAGAAAGCTTTTAAGAAAAGCTTATTTCAGATTTCATCCAGATGAAGATTATAAGAAATTTATCAAAGACAATGAATACTGGATCGGGGAATATGCAGAATATATGAGCGAGAAGAAAAGTAAATTCCCAGAAAGTTATTTCTGCTTCTGCCAGTATTATTTCCATAAACAGTGGCTTGCGCTGAAGAAATATGCGAATGACAAAGGAATTCAGATCGTAGGAGATCTTCCATTTTATGTAGCCTTAGATGGAACAGCATTTACATACCACAAAGAATTATTTAAAGTCGATGAAGAAGGAAAGGCAACGGTTGTAGGTGGATGTCCTCCAGATGCATTTGCAGAAGATGGACAGGTATGGTCCAATCCTGTATATGACTGGGAATATCATAAGAAAACAGATTACGAATGGTGGATGAAACGTTTACGTCATAATTTTATGTTATATGATATTTTAAGATTAGATCATTTCAGAGGATTCGATGAATACTTTGAGATTCCAGCAGAAGACGAGACAGCTGTTAATGGAGAATGGGTCAAAGGCCCAGGAATGGATTTCTTTGAAGCAATGAAGAAAGAACTTGGTGAGAAGAAAGTTATCGCAGAGAACTTAGGATTCTTAACAGACAGCGTGCATAAACTTCTAGATGATACAGGATTCCCAGGAATGAATGTTCTGGAATTTGCATTTGGAGCATATGATGACAGCATCTATCTTCCACATAAATACAAAGAAAATAGTGTTGTATACACAGGAACACATGACAATGATACGGTTGTTGGATGGTACGAAACATTATCAGAAGATGATAAGAAATTCTTAGAGCATTATTTAAAATACAGTACGATCGAGAGAACAGGAACTGTACATTTAGACTTGATTTCTCTTGCATTAGAGAGTCGAAGCGATATGGTGATCATCCCACTTCAGGATTATCTTGGATTAGGAAATGAAGCAAGGATCAACACACCATCTACGGTAGGTGGTAACTGGGAGTGGAGAGTGAAAGAAGAGCAGTTAACAGATGAGTTAAAAGAACTGATCAGAACACTGACAATAAAATATCGTACAGTTGCAGAAGAGAATGCGAAGAAAGCAGCCGAAGAAGCACAGCAATAGAAGAAATTGATAGAAGAAAAAGGATGAAAGAATTTGGGAAATCTTTCATCCTTTTTTGCATAGAAATAAAGAAATATGCGTATAAAATAATTGATATTAGATTGTATGGAATATGATGTACCATATAAAGCAATAAAATTAGCTTGACGACACACAATCATAGTGTTACAATTTAGTACATAAAAGCGTTGAAGTTTTAAAGTTCAGAAGTTTAAAGCCAAGGAATGCAATCGGGAACGATATTAAGGAGGAGAAAAATATGAGATTAAAGAAAGTCATGGCAACAGGATTAGTTGCTGCATTAGCATTATCCACAATGGTTGGTTGCTCAAGCAAGAAAGACAGTTCAGACCAGAAGAAGATCGGAGTCGTTCAGTTAGTAGAACATGATGCTTTAGATGCATCTTACAAAGGGTTTAAGGATGGTCTTGAGAAAGCTGGATATAAAGACGGAGACAAGATCAAGATTGAATATAAGAACGCACAGAATGAACAGTCAAATTGCCAGACGATTGCCAAACAATTTGTCACAGATAAGTGCGATCTTGTATTAGCGATCGCAACACCAGCAGCACAGGCAATGGCCAATGAATCAAAAGATATTCCGATTTTAGTAACAGCTGTTACAGATCCAGCCGATGCCAAACTAGTGAAATCAAATAAAAAACCAGGAACAAACGTATCTGGAACATCAGATTTAACACCAGTAGCAAAACAGATGAATCTATTAAAAGAATTAATTCCAAATGCAAAGAAAGTTGCAATGTTATATTGTTCTGCAGAAGCAAACTCCAAATTCCAGGTAGGACTTGCGAAGAAAGAAGCAAAGAAATTAGGATTAACAACAGTCGATGCAACGGTATCAGAATCCAGTGAGATCCGTCAGGTTGTAGAATCCTTAAAAGGTAAAGTTGATGCAATCTATTCACCAACAGACAACATGATCGCAGCAGGAATCAATACAGTATCCATGGTATCAAATGAAGCTAAGATTCCATTTATCGTAGCTGAAGAAGGAATGTGTACAGGTGGAGGACTTGCAACATACGGAGTTAACTACTACAAGTTAGGACAGCAGACAGCAAAGCAGGCAGTAAAGATCTTAGAAGGAAAAGCTGAACCAAAAGATATGCCAATTGAATATCAGGAAAATGCGGATCTGATCATCAATAAAGACACAGTAAAGACATTAGGAATTAAGATTCCAGAGAAGTTAAAAAAAGAAGCTAAGATGGTAACAACACAGAAAAAGAATAATAAATAAGATTTTCTTGCATGTAAGATTACAAGAAGATCAGGAAGTGTCTTCCGATTTGCGGGAGGCACTTCTGTGCATTTAGAAAAGAGGTAGAAAATGGCATTAATTACAAATCTTTATAGTGCATTAGCCCAAGGAACATTATGGGGAATCATGGCACTGGGAGTTTATATTACATTTAGGATCTTAGATATCGCAGACTTATCCTGCGATGGAACATTTGCACTCGGTGGATGTATCAGTGCAATCCTTATTACAAGGGGAGTCAATCCATTTGTAACATTATTATTTGCACTTGTAGGAGGAATGTTAGCAGGACTTGTTACAGGCTGGCTGCACACGAAACTTATGATCCCTGCGATCTTGGCAGGTATTTTAACAATGATCGCATTATGGTCCGTTAATATCAGAGTTATGGGAGGACCAAATGTTTCATTACTTGGAGAAGACACTGCATTTACAAAGGTAATGGATCTGTTAGGAGTAGATCAGACACTGGCAACATTGGTAGTTGGAGTCATTATTGGAGCCATTGTGATCGCAGCTCTGTACTGGTTTTTTGGAACAGAGATCGGATGTGCACTTAGGGCAACAGGAAACAATGAATTTATGGTACGTGCTTTAGGGGGAAATACAGATACATCCAAAGTGTTAGGATTGGTGATTTCTAATGGACTGATCTCAGTATCTGGAGCTTTAGTAGCCCAGAACCAAGGATACGGAGATATCAAAATGGGAACAGGATCTATTGTAATTGGTCTTGCATCCATTGTAATCGGAGAAGTTATCTTTGGAAAACGTTTTAACTTTGCTTATATCCTTGCATCACTGATCGGAGGAGCAATGGTATATCGTATGATCATCTCACTTGTTTTACATTTCGGATTAAGTACCGATGATATGAAATTATTCACAGCGATCATCGTAGCATTAGCACTCGGTATTCCTGCTCTCAAATCAAAATATTCACACCGCAGGACACCAGCATAGAAAGAGGGGCAAAGTTATGTTAGAAATTAAAAATGTACATAAAACATTTAATAAAGGAACGATCAATGAGAAAAAAGCATTAAATGGAGTCAATCTTCACTTAGATCCTGGGGACTTCGTAACGATCATCGGAGGAAATGGGGCCGGAAAATCTACAACTCTCAACATGGTAGCAGGAGTCTATCCGATCGATCAAGGAACGATCATTCTAGATGGCAAGGATATCTCAGATCTTCCAGAATACAAACGTGCCTACATGTTAGGAAGAGTATTTCAGGACCCAATGATGGGAACGGCAGCAGGTATGCAGATTGAAGAAAACATGGCAATGGCAAACCGTAGAGGAAAGAAAAGAGGCCTAAGTTGGGGAATCACAAAAAAAGAAAAAGAAATGTTTAAAGAAAAATTACAAATGCTCGACTTAGGACTAGAAGATCGAATGACATCCAAAGTAGGACTATTATCCGGAGGTCAGAGACAGGCATTGACACTGCTTATGGCAACACTGAAGAAACCAAGCCTGCTATTATTAGACGAACACACAGCAGCCCTTGATCCAAAGACTGCGAAGAAAGTACTAGACATCACAGAGAAGATCGTAGCCAGAGATAATCTTACAACAATGATGGTAACACATAATATGAAAGATGCGATCAATATCGGAAACCGCCTGATCATGATGAGTGATGGAAAGATCATTTATGATGTGAAAGGGGAAGAAAAGAAGAAGCTTAAGGTAGCAGATTTATTGCAGAAATTCGAAGAAGCCAGCGGCGGAGAATTCGCAAACGATAGAATGTTGTTGTCTTAAAATTTAAATTTGTAGTTGGCCAACTGTAGATTTCGAGTATATGATAAAAAATAAATAAACGATCGGAAGAGTAGCTAGAGAATTTTGCTCACGTTTTTTACAGATCGCTGATCCGCCGGCTTTCCTTGCGAACTCGCCTTCAAGGGTATTCAAGACAGAAACTCTTTGAGGCTCAAACAACGCACCAAGCCGGCTGCGAATCCGTAAAAAACGTGGCAAAATTCTAATGCTGCTCTTCCGATCGTTTATTTATTTTTTATCATATACCAGAAGTCTAGAGTGTGGACAATTGCAAGATTGGAAAACTTAAGTGGTGTGTATGTTGAGTGTTATCGTTTTTCAATTTTTGTAGTGACAGACAGTGTTTATTATAAATACCAATATAGTAAAACATACACACCTACCAGTGGTTTCGATAACTGAAATTATTGAATATTATAAAAATGGTTATATGTCGGCGACCGTAGGAACACGCCTGCACTTAGCGAGTGGATGATCGTAAGATCATTCAGGAGCTTAGTACAGCTGCGTAGTGAGTCGAGCGAGAGCGCGTCGCAGACATATAACCATTTTTATAATATTCCACCAATAACTTCAGTTCATCAAACTACTCGTTAAATCGGTGCTTGTTTAAGCCCTTTCATCTTCTGTTAACGAATACAAAAATCATCAACCAATATCGTTTAACATACACACTGTGTAGTGATTTGAATAGCGTTTCGTTGTATGAGTCAGAAAGAACAAGAGAAGAAATATTTATAAGAATAAAGGGTGACAACATGAGCACTTTTTGAATGCGTTTTTTACAAATTCGCAGCGCCCTGTGGTTGATTGTCTGACCGCAGCTGCGGGCATTTTGGCTCGCAGCCAGGGAGTTATCAAAGGAACAGGCGCGGATCAGCGATTTGTAAAAAACGCTTTCAAAAATGCGGAGTGTCACCCTTTATTCTTATAAATATTTCTTCTCTTGTTCTTTCTGACTCATACATGCAACACTATCAACAAATCAAAATTATACTTGCTATTTCCCCACACGGGTGCTATAGTTAACATCTGGATGGTATTCTCGAAAGAAATCATACCGGCAAATCAGCATAACATAGAACATCACCCGCAGGAAAGCAGGTGATACATGTATGAAAGTAGGATTTATCGGAGCGGGGAAAGTAGGCTGCTCTCTTTATGATTACTTTGTACACAACAATATACCCGTCACAGGGTGTTACACCCGTACACAAGCAAAGGTAAGTGGAACGGAAAAACAGACTCAGAAGATATTTGCAACCTCAATTGATAAAATATTAACAAAGAGTGATGTTCTATTTTTAACAGTACCAGACGATGCAATAGCCACAGTCTGGGAACTAGTCAAAACTTATCCGATACAAGGAAAGTTTATTTGTCATTGCAGCGGATCATTAGGATCAGCTGTTCTTTCTGGAATTGAAGAAACCGGAGCGTACGGTTACTCTATTCATCCAATGTTTCCATTTAAGAGTAAAAAAACTGCATACGAAGATTTATCACAGGCTCTATTCAGTGTGGAAGGAAATGAAGAACACATGGAAGAGATCATGGATCTGTTATCTGCGTGTCCAAATCACATCGTGAGATTAAAAAGCGAAGATAAACCAAAATATCATGCAGCAGCTGTGTTTGCATCGAATCTTGCGGTCGGACTGATCAATCAGGCCAAAAGACTGCTTATGGAGTGTGGATTTGATGAAGATGCAGCACTGAAGGCATTGAAACCGCTGACAGTTACGAACATGAACAATATATTTGATGTTGGAACATGTGATGCACTGACAGGCCCAGTGGAACGCCATGATATCAAAACAGTACAGAAACATCTGAATGCCTTGGATCAGGAGACAAAGGAAACTTATAGTGCTCTGACAAAAGAGATCATAAAACTTGCGCAGATGCGACATCCTGATATTTCTTATGCAGACATGAAACATGTATTGGAGGAAGAAAAATGAAAACAACAGTAAGCACAGTACAGAAGATGAAGGATAATGGAGAAAAGATCACAATGCTGACAGCATATGATTATTCCACTGCAAAATTATTTGACGAAGCTGGAATTGACACGATGTTGGTTGGAGATTCTCTTGGAATGGTTATGCTTGGATATGATTCAACGATTCCTGTAACTGTTGATGATATGATCCATCATGGAGCAGCCGTTGTAAGAGGGGCAAAAAACGCTATGATCGTTGTCGATATGCCATTTTTATCTTATCACACATCTGTATATGATGCGGTAGCAAATGCTGGACGAATCATGAAAGAAACAGGTTGTACAGCAGTAAAATTAGAAGGTGGAAAAAATGTATGTCCACAGATCGAAGCAATCGTGAATGCACAGATTCCAGTATGTGCCCACATTGGACTGACACCGCAGTCATCTAATATGTTTGGTGGATTCAGAGTGCAGGGAAAAAGCGAAGAGGCAGCAAAAGAACTGATCGAAGCAGCACAGGCAGTTGAGAAAGCGGGAGCATTTATGCTCGTTTTAGAAGGAATTCCTGAGAAATTAGCAGCGATCATCACAAAGAAAGTACATATTCCAACGATCGGAATTGGAGCAAGTGCTGAATGTGATGGACAGGTATTAGTTTATCAGGACATGTTAGCAATGTATGGAAACTTCGTACCAAAATTTGTAAAACAGTTTGCACAAGTTGGAGAAGTGATGCAGGGAGCAGTCAAAGATTATATCAATGCAGTTAAAGAAGGAATTTTCCCTGGACCAGAAAATACATATGCGATCAGTGATGATGTCATTGAAAAATTATATTAAGATCAAAAACAGACAATAAAAAGGACATAATTTATATAAATAGATTCCCACGTATAATGGGAAGAAGGAGTTTTAGTAATGAAAATCGTAGGAACAGTCAAAGAAGTCAGAGAACAGGTAAAAGAGTGGAAGAAACAAGGACTAAGCGTAGGTTTCGTGCCAACGATGGGATATCTTCATGAAGGACACAAAAGTCTGATGGATGCAGCAAGAAAAGGTAACGATAAAGTCGTTGTAAGTATTTTCGTAAATCCAATGCAGTTTGGACCAACAGAGGATCTTGCAACATATCCAAGAGATTTAGACCATGATGCAGCATTATGTGAAAGTGCAGGAGTAGACCTGATCTTCCATCCAGAAGCAGAAGAAATGTATGAAAAAGATTTCTGTTCTTTTGTGGACATGACAGGACTTACAGAAGGACTTTGTGGAAAAACTCGTCCAATTCATTTCAGAGGCGTATGTACGGTCGTAAATAAATTATTTAATATCGTAACACCAGACCACGCATATTTTGGACAGAAAGACGGACAGCAGTTAGCAGTGATCAAACGTATGGTACGTGACTTAAATATGGATATCGAGATCGTTGGATGTCCGATCGTTCGTGAAGAAGACGGACTTGCAAAGAGTTCAAGAAATACATATCTTTCTCCTGAAGAAAGAAAAGCAGCACTGATCCTTTCTAAGACGGTAGCATTAGGAAAAGAACTTGCCAAGACAGAAAAAGATGCAAATAAAGTCGTAGAAGCAATGAAGAAAAACATTGAGACAGAACCACTTGCCAAGATTGATTATGTAGAAGCAGTTGATGCTTTATCTATGGTACCAGTTGAGAAACTGGAAGGAACATGTATGTTAGCTATGGCAGTTTACATTGGAAAGACAAGACTCATTGACAATACACTGATTAACGAATAGACTTAAGGAGAAAGAAAAATGAACATCAGCATGTTAAAAGGAAAAATTCATAGAGCAACAGTAAAACAGGCAGAATTAGATTATGTAGGAAGTATCACAGTCGATCCTGTATTATTAGAAGCAGCAGGAATCTTAGAATATGAACACGTACATATCGTAGATGTGAACAACGGAAGCCGTTTCGAGACATATACAATTCCAGGAGAGCCAGGAAGTGGGATGATCTGCTTAAACGGACCTGCAGCACGTTGCGTGGCAACAGGAGATAAGATCATCATTATCGCATATGCAGATATGACACCAGAAGAAGCAAAAACATTTGAACCAAAAGTTGTATTTGTAGATGATGAGAATCAGATTTCCCGTTGCACAAACTATGAAAGACATGGACGTTTAGAAGATATGTAGGAGAAAGATCATGTTAAAAGGAAAAACGATAGTATTGGGTGTGACAGGAAGTATTGCAGCTTATAAGATGGCAAATGTAGCGAGTATGTTAGTGAAACGTGGATGCGAAGTTCACGTAGTCATGACGAAGAATGCAACAAATTTCATCAACCCGATCGCATTTGAAAGTTTGACCAATACAAAATGTCTTGTAGAAACATTTGACCGTAATTTTCAGTTTCATGTAGCACATGTATCACTGACAGACAAAGCAGATGCGATGCTGATCGCACCAGCTTCAGCGAATATCATTGGTAAGATCGCAAATGGAATCGCAGATGATATGTTATCAACAACCGTAATGGCATGTAACAAACCAGTGATCATCTCACCAGCGATGAATACAAAGATGTATAATAATCCGATCTTGCAGGATAATCTTGATAAACTAAGAAGATTTGGATATGAGATCGTAGAACCTGCGAATGGACATCTGGCATGTGGAACAAGTGGTGCAGGAAAGATGCCTTCAGAAGAAGTGCTGGTTGCACATCTTGAGAGAGTGATCGCTAAAGAAAAAGACTTAAAAGGCAAGAAAGTCCTTGTGACAGCAGGGCCAACGATCGAAGCAATCGATCCAGTACGTTATATTTCCAATCATTCCTCAGGGAAGATGGGATATGCGATCGCTAAGATGGCGATGCTTCGTGGAGCGGATGTTACGTTAGTCACAGGAAAGACAGCGATCGAACCCCCGATGTTTGTAGATGTTGTTCCGATCGTGAGTGCACAGGATATGTACGATGCAGTGATAAGCAGAAGCGATGAACAAGATATCATCATCAAATCTGCAGCTGTTGCAGATTATACACCAGCGAATGTCAGCGATCAGAAAGTCAAGAAAAAAGACGGAGATATGGCGATTGAACTGGTAAGGACAAAAGATATTTTAAAGACACTTGGAGAGAATAAAAAAGAAGGTCAGTTCTTATGTGGTTTTTCCATGGAAACACAGAACATGTTAGAAAACTCTAGAGCTAAACTAGAGAAGAAAAAGATCGACATGATCGCAGCCAATAACTTAAAGGAACAGGGAGCTGGATTCAACACAGATACAAACGTGATCACACTGATCACAAAGGATGAAGAAAAGCAGCTTCCAAAGATGACAAAAGAAGAAGTTGCAGATGCACTTCTTGATTTTATCGTTTCTAAAAATTAAATAAAATAATCGATCAAATTCTGGTTTCTTCGTATGACTATGGTATAATAATAGATATTAATACCAAAGGAGAGTTAATGGGATGAAAGCAGTAAATAAAGTTCGGTTGATCTATTTACCAGCGATCGTGCTACCAATCTTTGTGATGATAGTATCGATCGCTGGTTTGAGTATAGGGTATTCAAGAATCAACAAGGCAGACCTCTCAGCAGGGTCCTTTGAACGATTTGTGAATCCATTAAAGACGATGAATACCGAGACACAGGAAATTTTCTTTGAATTAGAAGATCACGTAAAGAAAGATCCACAAATCTTTGACAATGAACAGTATTTAAATGATCTCAATGAACGTTTAAAAGCGAAGGATTCCTATCTGATCGTCCGTAAAAATGGTCAGATCCAATATATAGGGAAGAAAAAAGTATCTGATAAATTAATTCATAAACTTCCATCCTATGGGAATAAAGACAGTGATGCAGACCGTGGCTTTTTTGTCAGCAGACCAGGAAACTATCTTGTAAAACAGCAGGACTTTAAATACAATGATGGCGGACAAGGATCTGTTTTTATCATGACAGATCTTGGAACAGTACTTCCACATTATCGCAATATTATTATTCAGGTATCCTGCGCTGTGATAGGGGTACTGATCTTAACAAGTACCTTTTTATCATGGTTTATGTATCGTGAATTCGTCGGCCCGATCCGTGAATTAAAAGCAGGTGCAGAACGTATCAAGGAAGGAAATCTTGACAACGATGTAGTGATCAACAGTGGTGGAGAAGAAATCAGGGAATTGTGCAATGCATTTAATGAGATGAGGGCAGAATTGAAAGACTCGATCGATGCAAGAATTGTTTATGAGAAGCAAAACAGAGATTTGATCAGTAACATTTCCCATGACCTGAAGACTCCGATCACAGCGATCAAGGGATATGTAGAAGGAATCATGGATGGTGTAGCCGATACACCTGAGAAGATGGATCGTTACATTAAGACGGTCTATAACAAGGCAAATGATATGAATGTATTGATCAATGAATTATCATTATACTCTAAGATTGATTCGAATATCATTCCGTATAATTTTGAGAAGATCAACATCAATTCGTATTTTAAAGACTGTGTCGATGAGATCGGAGCAGACCTTGAGCAAAGAGGCATGATGTTCTCTTATCGCAATTACTGTGCAGCCAATGTCATGGTAACAGCAGATCCGGAACAGCTTAAGAGAGTGATAAACAATATTATCAATAATGCATGCAAATACAATAACAAAGCAAAAGGAAAAGTAGGAATTACGTTAACAGAATATGACCGAAAGGTACAGGTAGCGATCAAGGACAATGGAATCGGAATTTCCAAAGAAGATCTTCCACATATTTTTAGAAGAACCTATCGTGCAGATATGTCGAGAAATTCAGCAGGTGGAAGTGGTCTTGGATTATCTATTTGTAAGAAGATCATCGAAGAACATGGCGGTGAGATCTGGGCAGAGAGTAAGCTGCGTGCTGGAACGACAATATTCTTTACACTAAATAAAGTAATCGATCAGTCAAAGGAGAAATAACATGAGCAAAGTATTAATCGTAGAAGACGAACTTTCAATTGCAGAATTAGAGAAAGATTATCTGGAATTAAGTTCTTTTGAAGTAGAAATCGAAACAGATGGACAACAGGGACTTGAGAAGGCTCTAAAAAATGATTTTGATATGATCATTTTAGATATCATGTTACCTGGAGTTGATGGATTTGAGATCTGTAAGCAGATTCGAGAAGCAAAAGAAATTCCGATCCTTATGGTATCTGCAAGAAAAGAAGATATCGATAAGATTCGAGGGTTAGGACTCGGTGCAGATGATTATATCACAAAGCCATTTAGTCCAAGTGAACTTGTAGCAAGAGTGAAGGCACATCTGAATCGTTATCAGCGTCTTGTAAATAATCAGATGGAAGTCAATGATATCATTGAGATCCGTGGATTGAAGATTGATAAGACTGCAAGACGTGTATACTTAAATGGAGAGGAAAAAGTCTTTACAACGAAAGAATTTGATCTTTTAACATTCCTTGCAGGACATCCAAACAGAGTCTTTACCAAGGAAGAATTATTTAATAAGATCTGGGATATGGAATCTTTAGGAGATATCGCAACCGTTACGGTTCATATCAAGAAGATCAGGGAGAAGATCGAAGTTAACACAGCAAAACCTCAATATATCGAGACAATATGGGGTGTTGGATATCGTTTCAAGATGTAGGAGATTTTTATGAGAAAGAATAAAAAGATAAATATCATATATAAAGATGACCAGATCGTTGTCTGTGAGAAGCCAAAAGGAATCCCCGTTTCCAGTGACAAGACGGGCGACATGGATCTTTTGCATCAGCTTAAAAATCAACTGTTTTTTGAGGAAAATACAGATGGGGAGCCACAGCTTTATTTAGTTCACCGCTTAGACCGTCCAGTTGGCGGGGTAATGGTATTTGCAAGAACCAAGAAGGCAGCTGCATCTCTGACAGAACAGATCAAAGATCATACTTTTGAGAAAGACTATCAGGCAGTATTGACCGGATGGCTGCCTGACGACGAAGGGACATTCAGGGATTATTTATTAAAAGATCCGAAGAATAATGTATCCAAAATTGTCAAAGAAGGAACGCCAGGAGCCAAAGAAGCGATCCTTGACTATGAAGTTATTGATATGATGGAAGATTCCAAGATGAAATACACGTATTGTCTGATCCATTTAGAGACAGGCCGTCACCATCAGATCCGTGTTCAGACATCAAGCAGAGGATTTGGAATCTGGGGAGATACAAAGTATAATCCGATTTATCAAAAGACAAAGAAGAAATACAAAGAGATCGGTCTATTTGCAGCACGAATCGCATTTGAACATCCAACAACAGGTGAGAGAATGGTATTTAAAGCAGATCCAAGTGGAGAAGCATTTGACTTATTAGAGATGACGGAATAAACAGGAGATGATAAGAAAAGATGAGATTTAGACCATGCATTGACATTCACAATGGCAAGATCAAACAGATTGTAGGAGGAAGTCTTCTTGATCAGGGAGATTTTGCAACAGAGAATTTTGTATCCGAAAAAGATGGTACATTTTATGGAAAATTATATAAAGAGAATCATTTGAATGGTGGACATATCATCATGCTGAATGCCAGAGATTCGAAGTACTACGAAGAAGATAAGGTACAGGCATTAAAGGCGTTGAAAGCATTTGAAGGGGGTCTTCAGATCGGTGGAGGGATCACAGATGAGAATGCCAAAGAATTCATTGAATCTGGCGCATCACATGTGATCGTAACATCTTTTGTATTTGCAGGTGGAAAGGTTCATTATGACAGACTGGATGCTCTAAAAGAACAGGTAGGAAGAGAACATCTGGTACTTGACCTTAGTTGTCGAAAGAGAGATGACAAATACTATATCACAACAGACCGCTGGCAGAAGTTTACGGAAGAAGAATTAACCATAGAACTTCTGCACAAACTGGAATCATGGTGTGATGAATATCTGATTCATGGAGTTGATGTAGAAGGAAAAGCGCAGGGGATCGATCAGGAACTTGTGCAATTATTAGCTCGATATAATGGCAATAAAGTCACATATGCAGGTGGAGTTAAGAATTTTGACGATCTGGAATTGCTGAAAAACTATGGAAATGATAAGATTGATGTGACGATCGGAAGTGCCTTAGACTTATTTGGTGGAGATATGGAATTTTCGAAAGTCTTAGAATATTGCGATGCAACGATAACAAATCTGAATTAAGTAATACTTTCACATGGAGTGGAAAGAGTATGGAAGGGAGGCTTGAATATATGAAACTATTATATGAAGCCAGCAATTTTACGATACAAGCAAGATGGGTCATTCCATTTGCTATTTTAGGAATTATAGGAGTATTACTGCTCTTATGTTCACGGAAACCATTTTTTAAGTTGTTAGCTGCAGTGTGTCTTGTAATCTGTGCGATCGCAGCACTTAGATTCTGTTTTGGATATGTGCAGGTGATCCAAGCATATAAGCAAGGAAATTACAAGAATGTTGAAGGATATGTAGAGAATTTTGTACCAGCATCCAGTGGTGGAGAAGATCAGGAAGATATGGAAGAAGAAAGCTTTGATATCAAGGGTGTTCATTTTTCCTATGGTGATAAATTTATTAAGAAGTTTGGTTACCACAGACCATCGACACAGGGTGGATATATCAAGAAAGACGGTCAGTATCTCAAGATCGGCTATATTTCAACGGAAAAAGGATATGTCATCGTTAAGATTCAGGAAAGAAAATAAAAGAATATTTTACAACAAAAAATACCGGAAACTTTCAAATGATAAGTTTCCGGTATTTTGCATTTTAGATTCTTATACAATAATAAGAAATTAATTCTTACGCATAAATTCAGCACTCTTCTTAGTAAGTTTTGCACGCAGACCACGTTTTTCAGGTTCAGGTGGTGCAACATTACGAAGATTCTTGATGGATGTGATATAAATACCACTGACAACAGCTTTGATCTCAGCCTTTACAGGAACGTCATCGAAGATTGCCTCATCACACAATAATGGAGTGATCTTTGGTCCAATCTTTGCTTTAACAACTGGTACCTTAGACATCTTAGCACGTTTCGGAATGTTATCAGTTACCATCTTAGGAAATCCAGCTTCCATGATCTTCATTCGCTTCTTATCTATGACAAGCATATTCACTGTCTGTGCCATCTGATCTAACTGCGCACGCTGATCTTCCTGTTTTGCCTGCATCTTTCTACCAACAAAATACAGAACACCAAGAATGATCGCAGCAATTACCGCAATAATAAGGATAACTGTCCATACACTCATATTATCTTCTCCTCCTAATATATACATTTGAATATCTTAACTATTATAGCATTTTTTTCTTAACTTGTCTTATGTTTTTTTCGCATTTCGATAATTTCTTCACGAATTGTAGCACCGAGATGCTTTTTCTCAGCTCTTTCAAGCTGATCAGGATAGATTGGCTGTCCAAAAGTAATATGAACAGTCGTTGGTTTTACCTGAAAACGTCTGTTATTCTCTAAGATATCAGCAGTACCTGAAATTGCCATCGGAATTACAGGAACACCAGCTTTCAGAGCAGGACGTAAACTTCCTTCTTTGAACTCATGAGGATCTTCATCCTGACTTCTGGTACCTTCTGGGAAGATTGCAATGGAAAAACCATCTTTCAAAAGTTTTGTACCTTCATTCATGGTAGCAAGTCCAGCTTTGATATTCTTACGATCTAAAAACAGGCAGTTGATAAAACGCATCCAGTGGGATAGACAAGGAATCTTTTCCATTTCTTTCTTGGCAAAAAATCCCATTCCACGTTCAGTAGCAACGTAGCTGCATAAAATATCATAATAACTGCTATGATTTCCAACATATAAAACAGCACCATCTTCTGGTATGTTTTCCTGGCCATCAACAATTAATTTTGTACCAGCCATAGCAAGACAGATCTTAAAAGATCGTAAGATCATGCGTTGTGCTATGGATGAACGTTTATGAGCTTTTCCAGTTTTGTTCCAATGATCAAACAATGGATAAAGCGGTGCGGTTAATGTCAGGAAAAAAAACAGATAAATAATATCTGCAAAAAAACGAATCATGATCGTTCTCCCTTCTATAAATGATTTTATTTTTTGTGATTTGCATCAAGCAATTCATTCTTTAATTTGTAAAGAGGCATGGAAAGATCGACATAGACTTCCTGTGGATTCACAAGACGTCTGCTCTCATCCCATAATGTGTTTAGTTCATCCTTACAATAGGAACGGATGTCCATAACAGAAGGACTCTTGTAAACACATTGACCTTTGATAAAGATTGGAACTAAAAGTTCACGCATTGTATAAGTACCACCAGCAAGTGTAGACTTCTTCCAAGTAGCCTGAGGATCAAAGATTGTCAGATCGTCAGATTCATCATAATGTTCCCCGACAAGACAGATCAGATCACCACGGATCTTTCCATCTTCCTTTCCGTAGATACGATAAATCGTTTTATTTCCAGGATTTGTGATCTTTGCAGGATTCTCAGAAATCTTGATCTTAGCAGTAAATTCGTCAGCACCTTTTGGTTTAGAGGCAGCAAGTTTATAGACACCTCCAAATGCAGGACAATCTGCAGAAGTGATCAGTTTTGTACCAACACCCCATGAAGTGATCGGTGCACCCTGAGATTTTAAGCTTGTGATCAGATTCTCATCAAGGTCTCCAGAAGCAGCGATCACTGCATCAGGAAAACCTGCTTCATCAAGCATGATACGGGCTTTCTTTGTAAGATAAGCAAGATCCCCACTGTCTAAACGGATTCCATAGTGCTTTGGCATATGACCTTCTGCTCTTAATTCTTCAAATACACGAATCGCATTTGGAACACCAGAACGAAGAGTGTCATAAGTGTCAACAAGTAAAGTGCAGGAATCTGGATAAAGATCTGCATAAGCACGGAAAGCATGATATTCGTCATCAAAACTCATGATCCAGCTGTGTGCATGAGTTCCAAGGATCGGAATATCAAAACATTTACCAGCAAGTACATTCGAAGTACCATCACAACCACCGATCACGGCAGCACGGGCACCATAAGTACCAGCGTCAGGTCCCTGAGCACGTCGAAGTCCGAATTCCATAACACCACTTCCACCAGCAGCATAAACTACACGAGAAGCCTTCGTAGCGATCAGACTTTGATGATTGATGATATTAAGGAGCGCAGTTTCTACAAGCTGTGCCTCCATGATAGGTGCTTTAACTTTCAGAAGCGGTTCTCTTGGGAATACAACAGTTCCTTCCGCGATCGCATAAATATCTCCTGTAAAATGATATCCAGCAAGATATTCCAGAAAATCTTCATCAAAAATCCCTTGATTACGAAGATAATCAATATCATCATATGAAAAAGATAAGTTTTTGATATAATCAATGACCTGATCGAGTCCGCAAGTGATCGCATAGCCACTTCCAGAAGGATTATCACGGTAAAAAACATCAAAAACTACAGTTTCATCATTCCCTGTTTTAAAATATCCTTGCATCATGGTTAATTCATAAAGATCTGTGAGCAAGGTAAGATGATTTATATCCATTGAATACTCCTTTTCAACATAAAAATAGAAGGGTCAGGATAAGCTGCCCTATAACAACTTCAGTATAACATAATCTGATAAAAACGAACAGTATTCTTATAAAAGTTGTGAAGTGACGATTTCCTTTAATTTCTCCATTGTTTCATCCTCGTCAGATCCAGAAACGATCAGACTTACTTTATCATTGTAGGAGATACAAGCAGACATTAGACGGATCGCATTGGATACATCGATTTCTCCTCCATCATATTCGAGTGTAACACAAGAAGCACTTTTACATGCGATACTTGCAAGAGCAGCTACAGGCTGTGCGTGAAGTCCACGGTCAGATGTAATTGTAAAATCATATCTTTTCATAAAATATAAGAGTCCTTTCATATTTTTTTCTATTGTAACATAAAATAGTAAGACGGACAAAAGGAGGATTGGAATGAGGTACAAAATGACATATATATTATTTTTATTTTTTTTGTTAACAACGATTCCATATATTATTACGATATATATCAATAAAGAAAACAAGAAAAATATTTCGTTTGAAAACTATGACAGTGGATATAAAATACAAGACAAGGACCAAGATATTGATTTGGAAAGTTACCTTTTAAAAATCCTCCCAGGACAGATTTCCATGGATCAAGAAGAAGAAACGATCAAATGCCAGGCTGTGATCTTAAGGACAGATCTGATCCGGAAAATGGGCAGATCAAAGAAGATAAAGATGGAAAGCATACCATATCAGCTGTACAAAGACGAACAATATAAAAGTAAACTGGGTGATCGTGCCTATGAGATCATGGATCAGAAACGAAAAAAAGCAGTCAAAGAAACGATCGGAAAGGTGATCACATACAAAGGAACATTGATCGAACCATATTTTCATGCAGTGAGTGTGGGGATGACATTAGATGCAAGTGAATGGTTCGGGAAAAAGATTCCTTATCTAAGACAGAAAGAAAGTTTAAGTGATATCGAATCCAAAGATTATATGTCAATTAAGACAATTTCATATCAAAGGATGCAGATTATACTAGAAGAACACATGAAAAAGAAAATCACCATACAACAATTACAAAAAAATCTGAGACTTTTAACGGTAACAAAGAATGGATATGTCAAACAGATCAAGGCCGGATCATATATCATTTCCGGAGAAGATTTTGCAAGATGGCTGCAACTGGCATCCAATAATTTTTATTTTGAACAATATAAAGGAAATTTAAGGATCATCTGTCTCGGAAAGGGAAATGGATTAGGACTAAGCCAGTATGGTGCAGATCAGATGGCAAAGCAAGGAAAAACCTATCAAAAAATATTAAAATATTACTATCCAAAAACAATGATTCAAAAACTATATGAATAAACAGATGGAAATGGGCAAAACTATGTTTGAGGTGATGAAAATGAGAAAAAATAACAAACAAAACCCATTTCCGCTGCGCAAATACTATGGGGCAATGATCATAGGATTCGTATTCTTTCTTGGAATCATGGCGTACTACAGTGCTACATTCCGCCAGAGGAGAGATCAGGCAAAACAGGAAGTCAGCCTGGAAGAAGAATCGATTGGAGCTAATAACAGCGCAACACAGGAAAAAACAAAAACAACAACGCAAGACAAGAAAGAAACAGAGACAACGGCACAAATGAAACGTACCATGAGTGAAAGTGTTACGTATAATGGTACATCCAAACTGACATGGCCGATCAAAGGCAATATCATTCTTCCATACAGTGTAAATTCAACCATCTATTTTGAATCTCTTGACCAGTACCGTATCAACAAAGGAATCCTGATCGAAGCAAAAGAAGGAGACGAGGTGAAGGCAGTCCGTAAGGCAAAGGTAAGAGAAATTAAAAAATCAGCAGAATATGGACAAACGGTATTGATGGATCTTGGAAATGAATATACCGTATTATACGGACAGCTTAAAGATATCAGAGTAAAAGAAGGAACAATGGTCAATGCAGGAGAAGTTATTGCAAAAGTCGCAGAGCCGACAAGTTATTACACATTAGAAGGAACGAATCTCTATTTTCAGATGGAAAAAGATAAAAAAAGTGTAGACCCTTTAAAATATCTGGAATAAAATAAAGTGAGAAAATAACAGCCATAACATATCTGGTTGATGTAGAGGAAAGGCGGTCAGAGAACATCTGACAGCCTTTCTTCAAAGAAAATGAAGATCAGGGCTGGATCAATATACAGATAGACAGAGGATAAGACAGATGAAGAATGTAACGTACATATTAAAATGCAGTGATAACAGTTTATACACAGGATGGACTAACGATATCAAACATCGCCTGAAGATGCATAATGAAGGAAAAGGTGCAAAATATACAAGAGGACGAGGGCCAGTAGAACTTGTGTATCTTGAAGAATTTGATACAAAGCAGGAAGCAATGAGTAAAGAAGCAAAGATCAAACGTCTTACCAGAAAGGAAAAACTCCTGTTAATAGAAAACTACCAACAGGAGCAAAAATTAAATCTGGAACATTAAGATCATATGGCATAAACTTCCACCCATAACAAACAGATGAAAGATCTCATGCAGACCAAAATTCTTCCAGTGATTTTCGAACCAAGGAATCTTTAGTGCATAGATCACACCACCAACTGTATAAATGATACCGCCAGCAAGCAGCCATCCAAAAGATGTCTTGGATAAACTATGGATGATCGGTGCGATCGCAACGATACAAAGCCATCCCATTGCGATATACATGACAGAAGATACCCACTTCGGACAAGTTACCCAGAACATCTTAAATACGATACCAAGGATCGCTATGATCCAGATTACGGATAAAAGTCCATATCCAAGCGTGCCACCAAGAACGATCGTACAGATCGGTGTGTAAGAACCAGCGATCAGAACAAAGATCATTGCATGGTCAAGTTTCTTTAACTTCTTATTGATCGTTGGTGAAATATTAAAAGAGTGATAAGCAGTACTTGCACCATAAAGACCAATCATACTTATAGTAAATATGATCAAAGAGATAATGCGTACATAATCACCGCTTAAAAAGCTCTTGATGATCAATGGAATGGAAACGATCGCGGCCAGGATCATTCCGATCAAATGGGTAATTGCACTTCCTGGATCTTTTAATTTATGTTTCATGGTAAAACCTCCAATCATTCTAGTGTTATAAAATTCAATACATAGTATTAAAAACCACATCTAACTTTCTTACATACTACAACTATTCAAAGGATATTGCAAGGGGTTTTCAAAAAAAAGTGAATCTGGTATAATGTTACCTATTATGTGATTAAGAAAAAAAGTAATAGACAGAATGGAATGTTAATATGGAAAAAACAAAGAAAGCCTATGAGATTGTCATAGATAGTATCAAAGAGCAGATCATGAATCAGGAACTTGTTCTTGGACAAGGACTTCCACCAGAGAGAGAGATCTCAGAGAAGATTGGAGTCAGCAGGAATTCCGTTCGTGAAGCGTTGAAGATCTTAACTGTCATGGGAGTGGTCTCAAGTAGACAAGGAGCAGGAAATTATATATCAGGAAATTTTAAGGGATATATGGTAGATGCCCTTTCTATGATGTTTATGCTTGATAAGCTTGATTATGATCAGATCAACCAGATCCGTATCGGACTGGAGATGCAGGCATATGCACTTGCAGTGAAGAATGCAGAGACAAAAGACATCATAGAATTACAAGAATATGTGAATGCATTAGATCAGAGTACAGATAACGATGAGAAGACAATGTACGATAAGAAGATCCATTATGCGATCGCGAAAGCATCAGGCAATGTTCTGATCGTGAATATCTTAGATGCATTATCTGAAGTGATGGATATCTTCATTTTTGAAATGCGTCGAGAAATCTTAAGAACTGAGAAGCGAAAAGGAATGTTACAGGAAGCACATAAGCAGATTGTCGAATGTTTATTAAAGAGAGATGTGGTCAATGGACAGAAAGCATTGATGAAACATTTTGATATGATTGATAACATTATTCACAAAGAACTTTAAGGAAAGAGCCATTTTGGCTCTTCTTTTTTATGCAAGATTAACAAAAAAAAGAAAAATGTCAAATAGTACTTTACAAAAGTAGACAATGTATATATAATAAAAACATAAATTGGTAGTACCAATAAGACAAAAACAATGGATGCGAAAAACATCCAAATTTTTTTCAAACAAAATTGGTAGTACCAATTCAGAGCGGAAGAGCTTAAGATAAAGGATAGAAAGTCTTAGGAATGAGGAGGAATAGCAATGGACATTTTAGTATGTATCAAACAGGTACCGGCATCTAATAAAGTGGAAGTTGATCCAGTAACCGGTGTGCTGTTAAGAAACGGAGCCGATTCAAAGATGAATCCATATGATCTGTATGCGTTAGAGACAGCGCTTAAGATCAGAGAAGAAGTAGGTGGAACGATCAGTGTCATCAGTATGGGACCACCACAGGCAATGACAGTGATCAGAGAAGCATTTGCCATGGGAGTTGACCGTGGAGCATTATTATCAGACCGAAGATTTGGTGGAGCCGATGTACTGGCAACAAGTTATACGATCGCACAGGGAATCAAGAAGATGGGAGATTTTGACCTGATCCTATGTGGAAAACAGACAACTGATGGTGACACAGCACAGGTTGGTTCCGAAGTATCTGAATGGTTAAATATCCCAAGTGTATCAAATGTAAAGAAGATATCTAAAGTAGAATCCGATGCGATCACGATCGAGATGGATCTGCCGGAAGAACTGGAGATTGCTAAAGTTCAGTATCCATGTTTGTTATCCGTAGATAAAGACATTTTCCAGCCAAGACTTCCATCCTATGTAAAGAAGATGGATACCGCAGACCGTGAAATTGAAGTATATTCCTTAGATGATATGGAAGACAAAGACGAAACACATTATGGATTAAATGGTTCACCAACACAGGTAAAACGAATTTTCCCTCCAACAGCGAATGACCATCATGAAGTATGGGACGGAGACGGAAGTGAAGTCGCAGACAAATTATTCCATATGATCACAGATATGAAATTTATCTAAAAGGGGGAAATGAGAATGCCAAAATTAGTAATACATCAGGAAAAAGTAGAAGATCCACAGGTTCTGGTTGATATTTGTCCATTCGGTGCGATGGAAGAAAAAGACGGAAAACTTTCTATCAATGCTGCATGTAAGATGTGCAAATTATGTGTGAAGAAAGGACCAGCTGGAGCAGTAGAATATGTAGAAGATGAGAAAAAAGAAGAAATTGATAAGAGTCAGTGGAACGGAATCGCTGTTTATGTCGATCATGTTGATGGAGAAATTCATCCAGTAACATACGAATTGATCGGAAAAGCACGAGAGCTGGCAAGTAAGATCAATCATCCAGTCTATGCTTTATTTATGGGAAATAACATTTCAGATAAGGCAGAAGAATTATTACACTACGGAGTTGATAAAGTATTTGTTTACGACTTCCCAGAGTTAGCAAGATTCAAAATAGAATCTTATACATCTGTATTTGAAGATTTCATCAAGAAACATCAGCCATGTGCGATCCTGACAGGAGCAACAACAGTCGGAAGACAGTTGGCACCAAGGGTAGCTGCAAGAATGAAGACAGGATTAACAGCAGACTGTACGATTCTTGAGATGGATGAGAACACAGACCTTTCTCAGATCAGACCAGCATTTGGTGGGAACATCATGGCACATATCTTAACACCAAATAACCGTCCACAGATGGCAACGGTAAGATACAAAGTCATGAATGCACCAGAAAGAACAGAAGAAACACATGGAGAGATCATTTCATGTGCGATCGATAAAGAAAAGATCAAAGCACATGTGGATGTATTAGATATTGTAAAGAAAGAGCCAGAGAAGTTTATCGAATCTGCCGATGTTTTAGTTGTTGCAGGACGAGGAATCAAGAAAGAAGAAGACCTTGCAATGATCAGAGAATTAGCAGAACTGTTAGACGGACAGGTAGCCTGCACAAGACCACTTGCAGAAGCAGGATGGGTAGAAGCAAAATGTCAGGTAGGATTAAGTGGAAGAACCGTACGCCCGAAACTGATCATTACCTGTGGTGTATCAGGAGCCATTCAGTTTGTAGCTGGAATGGATCACTCTGACTGCATCGTATCCATTAATTCCGATGAAAAAGCACCGATCTTTAAGACAGCACATTATTGTCTGGTAGGAGATGTCTACGATATCGTACCAAAACTGATCGAGAAGATTAAAGCTGCGAAAGGGGCGTAAGAGATATGAGTTATAAGAAATTTGATCAAGCTGATTTAGAAGTTATCAAAAATATCATAAAAGACGATGAAAGAATTTTATATGCAGAAAATATCAACGAAGAATACAGTCATGATGAATTAGGAGGAGCACAAAGCTACCCAGATGTTGTAGTAAAAGCGACTTCTGCAGAAGAAATCTCTGAGATCATGAAATATGCATATGAAAATAATATTCCGGTCACACCAAGAGGAGCTGGAACCGGTCTGGTAGGATCTTCCGTAGCGATCGAACACGGGATCATGATCGATTCAAGCCTCATGAATCATATATTAGAACTTGATGAAGAAAACTTAACGATTACCGTAGAACCAGGAGTTTTATTAATGGAACTTGCTGCCTACGTGGAAGATCATGATTTCTTCTACCCACCAGATCCAGGAGAGAAATCCGCAACGATCGGTGGAAATATCAGTACAAATGCCGGTGGTATGCGTGCTGTAAAATATGGCGTGACCAGAGATTATGTCAGAGGTCTTGAAGTTGTCCTTCCAAATGGAAAGATCGTGGAATTTGGAGGAAAGGTTGTAAAAAACAGTTCCGGATATTCCTTAAAAGACCTGATGATCGGTTCCGAAGGAACCTTAGGCTTTATCACAAAAGCCACATTAAAATTACTCCCTCTGCCTAAAAAGGCAATTAGTTTACTGATACCATTTAAAACCTTAAAAGAAGCAATTGACACAGTACCTCTCATTATCAAGTCCAAAGCAATCCCAACTGCCATTGAGTTTATGCAGAGGGAGGTCATCATTGATGCAGAAGAGTACCTAGGTAAAAAATTCCCAGATTCCCAATCCGATGCGTACCTTCTGCTCAAATTTGACGGCAATTCAACAGAAGAGATTGAAGCAGATTATGATAAAGTTGCAAAACTTTGTTTAGAGGCAGGAGCACTTGACGTACTGATCTCAGATACAGAAGAAAGAGAAGAATCTATCTGGAAAGCCAGAGGAGCCTTCCTTGAAGCAATCAAAGGATCTACAACTGATATGGATGAAGTAGACATGGTCGTACCAAGAAATAAAGTCAATGAAATGGTAGAATACCTTCATAACTTACATAATGAAGTAGATATACGTATCAAGAGTTTCGGACATGCTGGAGATGGAAACCTTCATTCTTATATCTTAAAAGATGACTTAAGTCAGGAAGAATTTGAAAAACGAATGGCAGAAGCAATGGAGAAGATCTACGAGAAAGCTGCACAGTTAGGTGGAAAAGTATCCGGAGAACATGGAATCGGATTTGCGAAGAAGCCATATTTGAGAGAATCTCTTGATCTAGAAACAATTGAGTTAATGAGTGGAATTAAGAAAGCATTTGATCCAAAGAATATCTTGAATCCACATAAAGTATTCCAGAGCTAAAACTGACACTTTGGTTATACTCCCTAAGTTTTAAAAATGCACAAAGCAGACAGGAAATCAAATACCTGTCTGCTTTGTGTATATAAATTTATACAATTTTCTTCGAAATGGTTGACATAATGTATAAAAATATATATACTAAAAACAGTAACAGTTATTATTTGAATTAAAGAGGAAAGGAAGAGGTTATGCAGCCAGCAACGAAAAAAAGCAAGCAAAGAGATGCCATCATAAAGTTTTTAATGACTCGCAAAGACCATCCAACTGCCGATATGGTATATATGAATATCAAAGAAGAGTTTCCTAAGATCAGTCTTGGAACAGTCTATCGAAATCTTGCATTATTAAGTGAGCGAGGGGAAATACTAAAGCTATCTTACGAAGGAGGAGCAGACCATTACGATGCATGCACCGATCCACACTATCATTTTATGTGTCAGGAATGTGGAGCAGTCATTGATTTGGAGATGGCACCGATCGATGAGAAGTTAAATGAGATCGCAAGTGAGAACTTTCCTGGAAAGATTACACAGAATATTGTTTATTTTAAAGGAATCTGCAAAAATTGTTTAAAAAATCATTGACAAAAGTAAAATGTGATGGTAATATAAAGACAAGTTAAAAATAGTAATTATTACTGTTTTAAACAAAAGATACTAAGCCGAAAGGCAAAGCAACATAAATGATCATATAAAGTATAAAGGAGAACAAGAATTATGAAGAAATGGATTTGTACAGTATGCGGATATGTACACGAAGGAGAACAGCCACCAGAGAAATGTCCACAGTGTGGAGTACCAGCAGATAAATTCAAAGAGCAGGTAGAAGGAGAAAAAGAATGGGCAGCAGAACACGTAGTAGGTGTTGCCAAAGGTGTCAGCGAAGATATCTTAGCTGATCTAAGAGCAAACTTCGAAGGAGAATGTTCTGAAGTAGGAATGTACCTTGCAATGGCAAGAGTAGCTCACAGAGAAGGATATCCAGAGATCGGATTATACTGGGAGAAAGCAGCATACGAAGAAGCAGAACATGCAGCAAAATTTGCTGAGTTATTAGGTGAAGTTGTAACAGACAGCACAAAGAAGAACTTAGAGATGCGTGTAGATGCAGAACATGGAGCAACAGAAGGTAAATTTGACCTTGCAAAACGTGCGAAAGCAGCAAACTTAGATGCAATCCATGATACAGTTCATGAGATGGCAAGAGACGAAGCACGTCATGGTAAAGCATTTGAAGGATTATTAAAGAGATACTTCGGATAAGAAGAATTGATTTAGGAGGTATGAGTTTTCATACCTCCTTTTTTTTTGCTATATTCCATGCTATAATAAAAATAAGACTGAAAAAGCAGGTGAAAGCATATGATTTCAGAAGAGAAAGTAAAGATTATGGCTGAGATGGCCAAGTATGAGAAGAATTATGGAAAAGGTGATTTCCGTATTTACAAATATACCAAGAAAGATTATGTCAGATCGGAGAAGATCAAGACAAGCATTGCCTTGTTGATCTCATTTCTGATCATGACAGGATTGTTGTGTATCATGCAGTTAGATATTGTGATCATGAAGCTGAGAGAAGGTAAAGTTATAGTATCTGCGGCTGTGATCATAGGAATTTATGTTGCGGTATTTTTTGTCTACCTGCATTTTACGAAGATGCGAGCATCCAGGCAGTATGATGAGGTAAGGGCAAGGGTACTGATCTATGACAAGCATTTAGAAGAACTAGAAACATTATATAAAGAAAAAGAGAATGAAGACATTAGTCCAACGATAGTCGAGGAGGAAGACGAAGATGGAAAAATTATTGATATATAGAGAACGATTTTTGAAATTCCTCACGGCGAGAGGAAGATATATTCAATCAGGGATGAGATTCCTTGGAGGAACTGTTTTATTTTATGTATTAGGGAAATTGTTTGGATATACAGAGACCTTTTCACAGCCATTTTTTATCTTTATGATGGGAGTGATCAGTGTTTTTATTCCAATATCAGCATTATCGCTGATCTTTTATGTCGTTATATTCTTAGAGTTACTTCATGTATCGTTAGAAGTGACATTATTTTTTGCACTGGTAGTTGTATTATATTTTCTTGTATATCAGAGAGTTTTTCCAGAGACAAGGATTTATCTGATGATGGTGCCAATCTTCTTTTATTTTCAACTGCCTGCATGTTTACCGATCTTTGTTGGGATGTTTTGTGGAATTGCAGGACTTCCAGCGATCTTAATGGGAACAGTGATCTATTATCTGTCCAATATCCTTCAGCAGACAATGAACCAGCTGGCATCAGGATCAGCACATGGGAAGGTCTACAGTCTGATCGCGGCAAGAGCGATCGATAATAAGGATCTGCTTTTGTATTTTGTGGTATTCTGTCTGGTGACAGCACTCGTAACAGCAATTCGCAAGCGGGGAGCAGCGCATGGATGGAATATTTCAATCCTTGCAGGAGGAGTTGTATATCTGATCTGCATGTTCATAGGAGGATATCTGGTTAACAATGAGATCAATATCACATCACAGATCGGAACGATCATAGGAAGCATTGCGATCGCCCTGATCATACAGTTTTTATACAATGTGATCGACTATACCAGAGAAGAAACATTTGAATTTGAAGATGAAGAATACTATTATTATGTAAGAGCGATACCGAAAGTGACTGTGGAAGAAGAAGAATTTAATGTTACACAGATCACGGTACCATCACATAGATTTAGTTTAAAAAGAAAAGAACATAAACAAGAACATAAAGAACAGGACAAAGAAAAGGGAGAGGAAATTTGAGTAAATTTTTTGATGGACTTGAAAAATATATATATTGGACATCGATTCCGAAGATCGGTCTGAATGACATTGTAGATATTCTGATCGTCAGTGTTATGATCTATCTGATCGTCAAATGGATAAAAACAACAAGAGCCTGGGTATTATTAAAAGGGATCATTATCTTGCTTTGTATTGCATTTGCGGCATATTTACTGCAATTACATACAGTTTCATGGATTCTTTCCAATACAATGAGTGTGGGAATCACAGCGATTTTGATCGTCTTCCAGCCAGAACTCCGAAGCGCATTGGAACAGCTTGGAAGAAAGAACTGGGTGACTGATATTTTCTCTACAGATAGCCGTCAGGAAGAACTGGAATATACAGCAAGAACTCTGCAAGAGATATCAAGAGCAGCGATTGAGATGGGAAAGGTAAAGACAGGAGCACTGATCGTACTGCAAAGAGAAGTAGCACTTGGAGAGTATGAGCGTACAGGAATTCCAATTGATGCGAAGGTCAGCAGCCAGCTTCTGATCAATATCTTTGAACACAATACACCACTCCATGATGGTGCGGTGATCATTCACAACAACAGGATCGTATCAGCAACTTGCTATCTTCCACTAAGCGATAGTGTAGAGATTGGAAAGGAAATGGGTACCAGACACAGAGCAGCAGTAGGGATCAGTGAAGTTTCAGACAGTATCACTGTGATCGTATCCGAAGAAACTGGTGGTATTTCTATCGCAAGGGATGGAAAGATCATCAGACATCTGGATCCACAGAGATTGAGAGATGAACTGGCTGTCCTGAGAGAAGAAAAAGGACAGAATAAGAAATTCAAACTATGGAAGGGGCGGAATCGAAATGAAAAAAAGAATGGAAAGTGATCTGCTTTTAAAAATAATTTCTGTTGTTTTTGCCTTTCTACTTTGGATGTTTGTTATCAACACTGATAACCCGGTCATCAAGAAGACTTTCAGCGATGTACCGGTTGATATGCTGAATGAACAGGTTTTAGACGATCTTAATCAGACTTATAAGATTGAATCTGGAGATACCGTAAGCTTTACTGTGAAGGGGAAGAAAGATGTTGTAGACCGTTTGACGAGGTCAGATTTCCGTGCGACGGCAGATGTATCTTCTATGTCAGATGTTCATGCGATCCAGATTGAGGTTGAGGCTTTACGATATAAGAGTCAGTTAGATATTGATACAGGTGGTGCAACGGTCAAAGTCGTATTGGAAGATGTGAAGAGTGACCAGATACCAGTCAATGTTGTGGTGAAAGGAACACCAGCGAGTGGATATACGGTAAGCACGCAGACAGCAACGCCGAATCTGATCTCTGTATCTGGTCCAAAGAGTGTGGTAAGCAGGATCAAACAGATCGTAGCGAAAGTAGATGTATCCGGATTGAAGAAAGATGTAACAATGGCTCAGAATGTCAAGTGTTATGATGAAGACGGAGATGAAGTAAGTCAGGACCGCATCAAACTTGATACGACCAAGATTAAAGTAAAGATTGGATTATCAAGAACGAAGACAATACCATTTACCGTGGAAACAAAAGGAACGCCGGGCAAGGGATATGTACTTGGAAGCATTGATTATGAACCAAAACATATAGAAATTACTGGAGCTGAAGATGATCTGGAGAAGATCAGCAGTATCAAACTGGCGAATTTAGATATCAGTGATAGTACAAAGAGTATTGAAAAAACGATCAAAGCGTCCGATATTAAACTGCCAGATGGTATTACATTTGTGAAATCTGTAGATAAGATCAAGAATATTGTGATCCGTGCGAACATCGAGAAAAAGACGAAACGTACATTGACGATTCCGACAGAACAGATCGCATTGATCAATAATACGAAGAATTATGATGTCAAATTTGATGACTCAGAGTTAAAGGTGAAGATCAGCGGATTGCGCTCTGTAGTAGATAAAGTTGTAGTGAAGGATTTAAATCCAAAGATTGACATGCAGCTGTATGAACCCGGAACGCATACGGTACAGGTTCAGCTGACAAAAATCAAGAATATGTCGATTGAGAAGAACGTCAGTGCAAAGATCACGGTAGAATAAAATATAAGGAGAGATATTTACAATGGATAAGATGTTATCGGTTGTTCTTCCAGCTTATAACGAAGAACAGATGATCAAGAAAACAGCACAGGTGGTAGGAGACCTGCTTGAGAAAGAACAGATCCCATATGAATTAGTATTCGTAAATGACGGATCTAAAGATCATACATGGGAGAAGATCTTAGAACTCAAGGAAGAAAGAGCACATATCAAAGGAGTCTGCTTTTCCAGAAATTTTGGAAAAGAAGGAGCCGTTTTTGCAGGGATCACACAGGCAGAAGGAGACTGTATTGCAGTAATGGACTGTGATCTTCAGCATCCGCCAGAAACACTTATAAAGATGTATCGTTTATGGGAAGACGGATATCAGGTGATCGAGGGAGTAAAAGCATCCAGAGGAAGAGAAAGTTTCATTCACAAGATGTTTGCAAAAACATTTTACAGTATTATCAGTGATGCGACAGGAATCGATATGTCCAGAGCATCTGATTTCAAGTTGATGGATCGACAAGCAGCAGAAGAATTTCTGAAACTTCCAGAACGAAATGTATTTTTCCGTGCATTGTCATCCTGGGTAGGATTCAAGACAACATACGTAGAATTTGATGTGCAGGAACGAGAAGCAGGAGAATCCAAATGGTCATTCAAATCATTAGTACGATATGCAGTGAATAATATCACATCATTTAGCGCCGCACCAATGCAGATCGTCACATTTTTTGGCGTTGTATTCTTCGTATTTGCAGTACTGCTTGGAATACAATCGCTTTATATGTATTTTTCTGGACATGCAGTTGCAGGATTCACAACAGTGATCTTGTTGTTACTGTTGGTTGGAAGCATTTTGATGTTCAGCTTAGGTGTGATCGGATATTATATTGCGAAGATTTATGATGAAGTGAAGATGCGTCCGAGATACATTATCTCAGAAGTGATCAAATCCAAAGAATAACAATACAAATCCCTGAGATCGGATGAGATGAATATCTGATCTCAGGGATTTTATGTGATACAGGGAATCATTTTTTTTGAGATTTGAAAACAAGAAATTTACTGATAAAATAATTGACGATCGTAACAATAACTTGTGTTTCTAACTTGGCGATCATCTGTGGTTGATGAAGGATCTCAACACAGAAAGGGACTCCGCCCACTTCGACAGCCATGGTTACAAGACGACCGAGAACAAACTTGATGAATTCATGAATCGTATCTGCGAAGGATTCAGATTTAGACTGAAATACATATAGCTTATTTACAACAAATGCAAAACAGATCGCGATCGCAACAGAGAAAAAGTTGCTGATCTTATAATCAATTCCACATGGTCCTTTTAATAAAGCAAACATTCCAAGATTAACGAGGGTTGTCAATCCACCAAAAAACAAATAACGAATTCGCGAATCATTATATAATTTCTTTATCAAATTTAACATATCATATTACCTCCGATAGATATAAAATATTCTAAAATGTACATACATCCAATATCTTAAGACATTTTTCAGGAATTTTCAATCCAAAATGTGGTATACTAAGCGTGATAATGAACAAAAAAGGGTAAAGGGTAAAGGAAAAGTATAATGATAAAAGAACAAAGAAAGTATTGCTATGGAGTCTATACACTGATGTTTTTACTGATGTGTATCGTGGCATTTCTGCCATTTTTTACCGAAGGAAAAAGCTTTGTATGGGGAGCAGGAGTAGAAGACGGATTAAGTCAGCATTTTTCAGCATTGGCATATTATGGGGAAGCACTAAGAGAATTTTTCCGTAATCTTCTGGCGGGACACCCAAAACTTGTGATGTGGGATATGAGTCTTGGGTATGGTGCAGATATCCTCTCAACATTGAATTACTATGCGATCGGTGATCCGTTAAACCTCCTCTATGGATTTGTTTCGCCAAAGAATACAGAAACCATGTATGATTTCATGATCTTGTTACGAATGTATCTGGCAGGAATCACGTTTATCATGTATGCAAGAAAAATGAAAAAACGAAGTTATGGAACAGTGATCGGGGCACTGGTCTATGTATTCAGTGGATTTTGCTTTCGACTAGGACTGCGCCATCCATTCTTCATCAACCCGATGATCTATTTTCCATTGTTGTGTCTTGGAATCGAGAAGATCTATCAGAGAGAAAGACCGTATGTATTTATTTTCGCAGTCTGCGTATCAGCAATGAGCAATTATTATTTCTTATATATGCTGACGATATTTGCGGTGATCTATGCGTGGATCCGCTTTTATAAATACACCGAAGAAAATAAGATCAAAAACTTTTTCCTGACGATCTTGAAGTTTGGAATGTATTATACATTGGGAATTGCAATGGCAGCAGTGATCTTACTGCCATCTGTTATAGGATTTCTTGGAAATGGCCGTTACGGCAATGGGGTTGACTGGAAATCATTGATCGTATACCCAGGGAAATATTATCTGCTGTTTATTGAAAACTTTATTGGATACGGAAATATGGGTAGCAATACGAACGCAGGATATCTGCCGATCGTTGGGATCGTTGTATTATTTACACTGTTTTCACAGAGAATGAAACATAAAAAATATAGAGCGGCATTTATAGCAAGTATCATTGCTTTGATTCTCCCAATCTTTGGATATGCATTTAATGGGTTTTCCTATGCAAACAACCGATGGGCATTTGCACTGAGCTTTATTGTGGCATTGTTGACAGCAGAAATGTATCCACGTCTGTTTGTGATGTCAAAACGACAGCAGATCGGGATCGGAGCAGGAATCATCATATATACTGTATTTTGTATCATCGTAAATGCATCAGGAGAAGAAATCCTGAAGAATAAAGGGATTATGGCAGCCTGTGGATTAATTGCAGTATTTTATGTTCTGTTCTTGATCTTTCAAAGACTTGGCTATGATGCACAGAAGAGAACTGTGCGAGTGAGCATGGCAATCTTGCTCCTGATATCAGTGGGAGTGCATGGATATTACAGATTCGATCCAAAAGGATATGCTTATACACAGGAATTTATGGATCAGGGACAAGCATATCGAACATTGAAGGAAGATAATATCCGTATGCTGAGTAAAGTAAATGATCCATCTGTTTACCGAGTACATGCAGAGGGATATCGATATAAAAATTATGGACTGATAAACCATTTGAATACGATCAGCGGATATTACAGTATCACAGCAAAATGTGTGACAGATACGATCAAAGGATATGATACGCTGGGAATGCAGTATGCAGATAAATATAAAGGAGTCGATCAAAGACTGGGACTCCTGTCATTAGCTGGTGTAAAATACATAACAGTAGCACATAACAGTCAGGTCGCAAAAGATGTAAGTTCCATGGGGGATGTACCATATGGAGTTGAAAAACTAAGAAAAAAAAGAAATATTACATTATATAAGAACAAATATGCACTGCCATTTGCATATGCATACGATTCTTATATGACAGAACAGCAATACGAGCGGTTAAATGGAGTCGGCAAGGAACAGGCAATGCTTGCACAGATCATATTGGATCAGCATCCGGCAGACAAAGAGATTCAACATAACGAACAAAGAAACGATCCTGATATACAGACGATCTCATTGCCAGAGACAAGAATTTCATCTCCAAAAGGAAAGAAATATGCAGATATTACGGTGCCAGTAGAGAAAGACAAGGAAACTTATCTGTATTTTAAAAATCTCGTTTACCATGGAAAGAAAAATGGAGATGATAACTTTATATTGACTGGAAGAAAGGGGACAAAAGGAATTCTTGTGATACAGAATGATATACAACAGAAAATCCATATTCAAAGCACCTTCAATCCATACTATTTTGGAAGAAAAGATTACATCGTAAAGATCAATCATCAGACAAGCAAGGCAAAAGAAAAAGTAAGATTAAATTTCTTGTCTCCAGGTGAATATGAATTTGATGATATCAGTCTGATCACAGTTCCTAAAAAAGATGTCCTTGCCAAATTAAAGGAACGCAAGGAGAACTCAATGAAGCAGATCCAATACGAAGGAAATCATTTCAGAGGAGTCTATCATGCGAAAAAAGACCAGATTCTGTGTGTAACGATTCCATACTCCAAAGGATGGAAAGCAACAGTCAATGGAAATCGCACAAAGATTTATAAGGCAAATGGGATGTTTATGGGGATCATAATGAAAAAAGGAACACAAAGTGTCAAATTAGATTATGAAACACCAGGATTAAAAATAGGGGCATGGATCAGTCTGGTGGCATGGATCGGACTGGGAATATATGGATTGTACTTTGAAAAGTACAGAAAAAAGCTATTAAATCAACGTTAAAATAAGAAGAGATACTGGTAAAAATAAAAAAAACATGATAAAATAGCCCTTAGACAAATGTTACAAAAATGTTAAATGAGTGGGAGGAACTATGAAAAACATAAAAAAAATGATACAGGCAGGATTAAAGAAATTCACAGTGATCACTATTTTAGGTGTATTTCTTATGACAAGCTTGATTCCAGTATCCGCAGCAACGAAAGTATCAAAGATCAAATGGTCAGCATATAGAAAGACAATGTATGTTGGAAATGCACAGAGATTTGCAGTGAAGATCACACCAGCCAAAGCATCCAAAGCGAGGCTTGGATGGAAAACAAGTAATAAGAAGATTGTCAAAGTCAGTGCAAAAGGAGTTGTCACACCTGTCAAAGCAGGAAAAGCAACCATCACATGTTACGTGAAATCACAAAAATCAAAGAAAGTAACATGCAAAGTCACAGTAAAGAAACAGAAAGTGACAGCGATCACATTTGCAAAAGCAAGCGTAGCCGTACAGAAAGGGAAAAAGGTCAGCAATCCAGCAATCGTAACACCAACTTACGCAGCAAATAAAAAGGTAACATACAAATCTTCTAGCACAAGCGTGGCAACAGTCAGCACAAGTGGAGTTGTAACAGGAAAGAAAGTCGGAACAGCAACGATTACAGCAACAGCAGCCGATGGATCAAAGAAGAAAAACAGTTACAAAGTAACTGTTGTAGCACCAATCACAAAAAACAGTGCCAAGTTTATCGCACACCGTGGATTAAGTGCCGAAGCACCAGAGAATACGATCAAAGCCTATGAATTAGCAGGTGGAGCAGGATTCTGGGGAGCAGAAACAGATGTCCGTATGACAAAAGACAAGAAATTCATTCTGCAGCACGACCTGACATTCAAGAGATTATGTGGAGTCGATAAGAAACCAGAAGATATGACATTATCAGAGATCCAGAAACTGACAATCAAATCTGGAAATAACATTTCAAAATATAGAAATGTAAAATCAGCAACAACAGTTGCAACATTAGAAGATTATTTAACAACATGTAAGAAGTACAACATGGTACCAGTTATCGAGATCAAGATGGAATTCGTAGAATATGGAAATGAAACAACCAATGACTCTCGAATGCAGGCAGTGACAAAGAACAACATGGAAGATCTGTATGCATTAACAAATCAGATCATGGGGAATAAAGAATACATGTTTATTGCCTATGACTTTGAAACAATGGTACAGATGAGAAAAGTCTTAGACGATAACGCAACAACATCCACAAATGTAAAATTACAGCATGTAACAAATAATCCAGATCAGGGAATGATCAATTATTACAAGAAACGAAAGATTGAATTGGATGCAAATTGTGATAAGATTTCACTCTCAGACATCAAGGCATTCAAAGATGGTGGAGTGAATGTAGGACTTTGGACTGTGGACGATACAGAAAGAGTCGCAGATTATATTGCACAGAAAGTGGATTATATTACAACGAATACAAAGTTCTGGTAAGAATAGAAACCATAAGAAAAGAGGCAGCAGATGAAGATGTTTGTTGTCTCTTTTTTTTGGTGTTATGGTTTGTGGTATAATTAAAACGATCACCATCTATCACAACATCAAGAAGAGATAAATTAGTTACATGGCTAGGAGAATGAATCAGAATGCTCTGCGAAAGCAAAATGGACACAGAAAGAGTCTTTTAGATCGTGAAGACAGCAAAAGAATACCAGAGAAGAAAGTAAGATGAAAAGAAAAGTTACAGAAATGTAGTAATTATGTTATATATATGTTAAAATAAAGCATATATGCCAAGGAGTCAGGCAGAAAATACAGAGAAAAAGAATCAAAAGGAGAGAAGGGTTATGAGCCAGAAGGAAAGAGTCGATTTGATCGAGGTAGATTTATTGGATATGTGTAAATATATTCTGTCAAAGTGGGTGTTTATTTTGATAGGAATGGTAGTATTTGCTGGAGCTGGATTTGGGTATGCGAAGGTGAAGAGTGTGACAGAGTATAGTTCTAAGATGCAGGTATATGTTACTGTGCCTAAGACTTCTGATAAGGTGTTGATCAGGGATAATGCTGGGGATTTGGCGTATGATTATCAGAAATTAATTAAAACTGATCTGATTGTGAATGAAATTGCAAAGAAAACGAAAATTAAGAAAGATGATGTGAAAGATGCAATTTCAGCAGAAGTTGTGGATGGAACAAGATTGCTTGAGATTAAGGTAAAATCAGATGATAAGGATGATGTGAAGAAGATTTCAAAAGAAGTTTTACCAGTATTTCAGAAAGTAGTACAGAAAGATTTAGGAAGAAATAAACTAGTGATCGCGGATCAGCCATCTAAGATAGAGGCAGAACAGACAGTTAGCACAAAGAAATTTTTAGTTGTAGGTGCAGTTGGTGGATTTGTAGTTGTAGCAGGAGTATTTTTTGTGCTCTATCTTGTAGATTTAACAAAGAAAGCAAAAAGAAATTAGGATTAATAAAACAAAGGAACAAAGAGTATGGGAGTAAAACGTTCACAGATACAAAATCTGATTATATATATAGGTGATGTGTTTGGAATTACAATTGGATATTTTTTAATGTCACATATTAGGTTTTATCCGGATATCTATGGGGTATGGGCGCAAGATAATCGAGTGATTTATCGTTGGTTAGTTGCTATTTTTGTATTAACGATCGTGTATTTGGTAATTGATCCAAATCAGAATTTTTTTAAAAGAAAATTTTGGAAAGAATTTTGGGCAAATTTCAAAACTAACTTGATCACAGCTGCATTGATGGCGACAGTTGCATATTTGATTGATGATGCAAGAGATTATTCAAGATTTATTTATCTTACAACGATGATATTTAGTTTTTGGTGGATGCAGATATCACATATGATTTATCGATGGTATATTTTAAAGTATCGACCATATAATTCAATCACAAGAAAGATGTTGATCGTTACGACATCAGATCGAATGGATGAAGTGGTAAGAAGTATTATCAAGGAAAAGACATGGAATCTATGGGTGACAGGGATTATCATTACAGACAAAGATTTGACAGGACAGCAAGTTATGGATATTCCAATTGTCGCAAATAGGAATACAATGCTGCAATATGCAATCAGAGAGGTAGTAGACGAAGTGTTTATTCTGATTCCAGAAGAGCCAGATGAACAGATTCAGAAATTAGTGCAACAATTTGAGGAGATGGGAATTACAGTTGATTTAAATATCAATTTATATGAATTAGATGTAGAAAGTGGAAGTAAGTATCTTAATCGAATCGGTAAATATCCAACAATCACATTTGCACAAAGAGAGATTCCATTACATATGATTGTACTGAAACGTTTGATGGATATTCTGGGAGGAATCGTTGGATTACTGATTACAGCAGTTGTAACGATTGTCCTAGGACCAATGATTAAATTAGAATCGCCGGGGCCACTATTCTTTTCACAGAAGAGAGTTGGGCGAAATGGGCGCATCTTTAAGATTTATAAATTCCGGTCTATGTACGCAGATGCAGAAGAAAGAAAAAAAGAATTGATGGAACAAAATGAGATGGATGGTCTGATGTTTAAGATGACAGATGATCCAAGAATTACAAAGATAGGAAAGTTTATTCGTAAGACAAGTTTGGATGAATTGCCACAGTTTTGGAATGTACTAAAGGGTGATATGAGCCTTGTTGGTACAAGACCACCAACAGTGGATGAATTTGAGCAATATGAAGGATATCACAAACGTCGACTGAGCATGACACCAGGATTGACTGGGGTGTGGCAGGTAAGTGGTCGTAGTGATATTACGGATTTTGAAGAAATTGTTTCTATGGATGTAGAATATATTAAGAACTGGTCGTTGAAGAGAGATATTGAGATTATTTTGAAGACGATTCAGGTTGTGTTGCATAGCGATGGAGCAAGATAAAAGATTATAAGATAAGGTTAGGTAGAAGATGAGTTCTGAAAAAAAACATGTATTTATAATAGGATCTAAAGGAATTCCAGCCCAATATGGAGGATTTGAAACTTTTGTTGAAAAGTTGACAGAATATCAAAAAGATGAATCTATACAATATTATGTAGCATGTATGAATACAAAAAGAAAAAGATTTAAACATAATGGGGCTAATTGCTTTAATGTTACAGTGCCAGATGTTGGGCCAGCCAAGGCAGTTTATTATGATATTGCAGCATTGAAATGGTGTATTGGATATATAAAAGCACATAATATTCAAAATGCAGTTATTTATGTTTTAGCATGTAGAATAGGACCATTTATAGGTCATTTTAAAAAGCAAATGGATAAACTAGGAGCACATTTATATGTAAATCCAGACGGGCATGAATGGCTAAGAGCAAAATGGAATGGATTGATAAAAAAATACTGGAAAATTTCAGAAAAGCTTATGGTAAAACATGCAGAATTATTAATTTGTGATTCTACGAATATTGAAAAATATATACAGGAAGAATATAAGCAGTATACTCCGAATACTACATTTATTGCTTATGGAGCTGATATAGCAAAATCAAATTTAAAAGATGATGATCAAAAGCTCGTTGATTGGTATAAGAAATTCAATGTGAAGCCTAAGGAATTTTATTTAGTTGTTGGACGATTTGTTCCAGAAAATAATTATGAGACTATGGTTCGTGAATTTATGAATTCTGATACAGATAAAGATTTTGTGTTAATTACCAATGTGGAACAAAATAAATTTTATGAAGAATTACGTGAAAAAACGGGATTTGAAAAGGATAAAAGAATCAAGTTTGTTGGAACGGTTTATGATCAGGAGTTGTTAAAGAAAATTAGAGAAGATGCATATGGATATTTTCATGGACATGAGGTCGGAGGTACGAATCCTAGTTTATTGGAGGCACTTGGAAGTACACAGTTGAATTTATTGTTGGATGTTGGATTTAATAGAGAAGTGGCTGAAGATGGTGCTATGTATTGGTCAAAAGATAATGGTTCATTGTCAAGTACTATTTTGAGTGCAGACCAAATGACAGTAGAGCAATTGAACCAATTTGAAGAAAAAGCAAAAAAATGTATTATAGAAAGATATACATGGGAGAATATTCGGGATAAATATGAAAGCGTATTTTTTATAAATGAGTGAAAGATAGAAGGAGTTTATGGCTATGGTAATTTTGCATTATTTCTTAGGGTTTCCACCATATAGAAGTGGCGGTTTGACGAGATATTGTATGGATTTGATGGAGACGCAAAAAAATAAGGGAGATAAAGTGATAGCATTATGGCCTGGACAAATTTCATTTATTTCAAAAGAAATACATATAAAAAAAAGAAAAAATATAAAAAATATTAATAATTATGAATTAATAAATCCGCTTCCGGTCTCCTTAGATGAAGGAATTATAAATGTCAAAGAATATACTAAATCATGTAATGCAAATGTATATAAAAGTTTTTTGAGAAAAATTAATCCTGATATTATCCATATCCATACATTAATGGGGTTACATAGAGAATTTCTAGAAGCTACAAAAAAATTAAAAATTAAAACAATTTTTACTTCTCATGATTATTTTGGAATTTGTCCTAAAATTACATTGTATAGGGATGGATGTGTGTGTGTAGAAGATCATGGATGTAGAGACTGTATCAGGTGTAATCAGACAGCATTATCTTTAAGGAAAATTCAAATTATGCAATCATCCTTGTATAGAAATATAAAAGATTCATTTTTAGTGAAAAAAATGAGAAAAAATCATAGACAAAATTTTTTTGAAGAAAAATCAGATAAAATGCCTTTATTAAATGAGAAAGAAGTAAATTATAAAGCGAGAGAATATAGAAAATTGAGAAATTATTATGTTGATATGTTACAAAAAATGAGTTTTATTCATTTTAATTCTTCGACGACAAAAAATATATATGAAAAATATATGAAGTTGCCTGAAAATGAAGTGATTACGATATCACATAAAAATATTAAGAGTGATCACAAAAATGCAAATAGAAAAAAAGATAATAAATTAAGAATAACTTGTCTTGCACCAGCAAGGCCATTCAAAGGATACAATATATTGATTGAAGCCTTAGATAAGTTGTGGAGTTCAGGTAATCATAATTTTATATTAAGAATGTTCAATGCAGTTCCAGATAAACGAGAATATCTTAAAATAAATGAGGAAGGGTTTACGCAATCAGATTTGAAACACATTATGTCGGATACAGATATTTTAGTAGCACCAAGTATATGGTATGAAACATTTGGATTTACAGTATTAGAAGCATTGAGTTTTGGAGTCCCTGTTATAGTAAGTGATCATGTTGGAGCAAAAGATATTGTAGGAAAAGCGGGAATTATTATAAAAGCAGGAAATATAGACGATTTAGAAAGTACACTAGAGAAATTAATAAATAGCCCAGAAACTCTTTCAGATTTAAAAGCAGAGGCAGAAAAAAATAAAATAAAGACATGGGAGCAGTTTGTAGATGAAAATTATCAACTTTATCGCAAACTGATAAAGTAATATTATGAAATTGATTGATAAATTATTAGTATTTACAGGAAAAAAAGAATTTAAAATAGATGAAAAAATAAGTATAGCTTATATAATCAGGGTATGTTGGAAATATGGTTGGATGATGATCCGAGGTAGAATATTTTCTATTGGTAGACGGAACATTAGTAATAATATTTTTGTTGGGAAACATGTAAAAGTATTGGAAAAAAGATATTTGCATATGGAGAGCAAATGTAAAATACATGATGATGTTTATATTGATGCTCTTTCGCAAGATGGAGTAACACTTGGAAAGGGGATAGTTTTAGGTCGAGGGACAAGAATTGAATGTACGGGAAGTTTACAATATGTAGGAAGTGGAATTGTTATAGGAGATGGAACCACATTTGGGAATGACTGTTTCTTTGGAGCGGCAGGTGGAATTAGTGTGGGAAGGAATGTTGTAGCTGGGCAGTTTATTAGATTTCATTCAGAAAACCATAACTATGAGAATTTAAATATTTTAATCAAAGATCAGGGAGTAAATCATAAAGGAATTAAGATAGGAGACAATTGTTGGATTGGATCAGGAGTTGTCTTTTTGGATGGTGCAAGTGTGGCAAGCGGATGTGTAATAGCAGCGAATGCAGTAATTACAAAGGAATTTCCAGAAAATAGTATAATTGGAGGAGTTCCAGCGAAAATCATTGGATACAGAAGTTAAATTGAATGAGGAGTATGGAGTTAATGGTAAGTATTGTTGTTCCAGTATATAATGCAGAAAAATATTTGGAAGATTGTTTGATATCTTTGGTAGATCAGACATATGAGAATATAGAAATTATTTTAGTCGATGACGGATCAGTTGATGATTCTGGAAGAATTTGTGATTCTTGGGCAGAAAAAGATGATAGAATTATTGTTTATCATAAGAAAAATGAAGGGGTATCTACAACAAGAAATTTTGGTATCCAAAGAGCTAGAGGAAAGTTTTTGATGTTTGTAGATGCTGATGATATGTTGGTACTTAATGCTGTTGAATACATGGTTAAAGAAATGATTAAAAATAATTCAGAACTTGTTGTTTGTAAATATCAAAGTCAAGATTATAAGAAAAATATCAGGGAGTCAAATTTAAGAATAGAATTGCTATTAAAGGAGGATTATCTCCGTGAAATGATGATTCCAGAGAAAAATATTGCTGCATTTGTTTATAACAGATTGTATTTGACACAAATAATAATGGAAAAAAATATTAGATTCAATCAAAATGTACAAGTATGTGAAGATACATTGTTTAATTATGAGTACATAAAATTTATAAAAAATGTGGTATTTATAAATAATGCTCTGTATTTTTATAGAATAAATGCAGGTAGTACAATGTTCAAAAAGGAAATGAATCCTGCAAAATTAACTGCCAATATAGTGTTTGATAAAATGTTAGATGATACAGATAGTTTGGAAGAAAAAAAGATAATTGCGGTTGGATGTATTGCTTATAATGTAATTTTATTAATGCAAATGTATAAATATAAATGGAAAAATAAAAATGATTATATAATTGTAAAAAAACATTTAAAAATTTATCCTATGGAGTTTATGAAATCAATAATAAAATTTAAATATAAGATAGGATATTTGATTTTGTTATGTTTGCCAATACCTAGATATAAAATGGTTGTTGAAAAAAATATATAATGGAGGAGTATATGAAATTATTGTCAGTGGTAATTATTACATGTAATAGAGAAGAAACAATAATTGGTACAATTGAGTCATGTAATAATAATATAAATATGAATTGGGAATTAATTGTTGTTGAAAATAATTCAAAAGATCAAACTGAGCGAAAAGTTAAAAAATTTTGTGAAGCAAATGATATTCAACTAGAATATATAAAAAATAAAACGAATTTAGGTGTAGCGGGAGCTAGGGTACAAGGATATAATCAAGCACGAGGAGAAATAGTTTATTTTATTGATGATGATGCTATTGTTTTAGGAAAAGGGAATTGTATTGATGAAGCATATGAATATTTATTAAATAGTGATGAAGTACAGGCGTTGTCGAATAAAATTGATGATACATTATATGGTGGGATTTTACCAGAAATAGTTGAATATGATGGTAAGATGAAAAATGGGGTTGATCTTAGAAGTTTTATTGGCTGTAGCCATTTTTTAAAAAAAGGAAATGTTTTACCAGAACCGTTGTATCCTTTGAATTTATTTTATGGAGCGGAAGAGATTTATTTATCTTATTATATTCATGCAGCAGGAAAGAGAATAGAGTATTATGATAAAATAAATATTCTACATACGCCATCTCCGAACGCTAGAACAAGTGAGTATGAAAAAGAATTAAATAAACAATTAAATTGGTATATTGTTAAAAAGTATATTTATCCAAAGAAATACTTTATTGCTACACATATACTCTTTGTTATAAGAATGATAAAATTAACTAAATTTAATATAAAAAAATTATTGGGAGTATATAAAGTTTTTAAAAATAGATATGATGAAAAATATATAAAGCGTATATCAAACAAAAGTATGAAAAATATATGGCATAAATTTAATTGGAGATATTTAATATAAACAAACAATTAGAGGGAGGAGAAGAATGAAAATTTCAGATTCAAGTATTAAATTTATGTTTTATGCTACTTGGGCAATGATGACGTTTAGAAGTATATTAGAGGGTATACCAAGTGTAACATTGAACTTGAAGTTTTTAACTTTAGTGTCTATGTTGTTTGTTTTGATAATACTTTCACATCAAAAATATACAATAATAGAATTTTTTAAAATTATGTTTATATGTTTTGTAGGACTGATAATTTCTATAAAAACTGAAACATTTATGATTTTATGGAGTGTTTTAATTTTAATTATATCAAAAAATATAGATATAAAAGTATGTTATAGGATTACATTAGTTATAACTAGTGTAATTTTTCTGACAGTAGTACTCGGGAGTATGACTGGATTAATAAAAAATCATACGATTCAGTCAGATTTTTTTGACGCAAGTAGATATTGTATGGGTTTTGATCACCCAAATACTTGCCAGAGTACATTTTTTTTGATGTGTATAATGATTATATATAGTTTTTGGGATAAGTTTAATATTATATGGGGAATTGTGCTAATTTGGTTACAGTTATTATTGTTTGGATATATAAAAAGTAGGACAGGTTTAATAATAGTTTTTATTACGGTTTTCTTAGCAGTTGCATTTAAATCAAAGTTTAGAAAATTTTTTTCACAATTATGTATTTATTTTTTACCAATTTGTTTAATAGTATTATTAGTCTTATTATTTTTATATCCACAGTTGGGAATTTCACATGTGGTAGACAAGTTGATTACAGGAAGAGTATCACAAGCATACCAATATCTGGTACAATATGGAATTCATTTGTTTGGAAATAATATCATCGAGTTGTCTTCAGATTATGTTGGATGGCATAATATGTTGGATTGTGGACATTATCGTTTACTAATTAATTATGGACTTATAATTTTTGCTTTTTATGAAATATCAATAATAGGTTTAATGATTAAATTTTATAGAGAAGAAAAATTGGATTTAATGATTGTATTAATAGCATTTTTCTTTTATGGAATTACAGAAAGTTTTATTTCTTATATATTTTCGAATGTTTCTATTTTATTATTTTCACTAACTTTTTTTAAAGAAACAAGAAGAAATGATATAGAAAGAGCAGGTATACTATGAAAAAATATGTAGATAAGATTAGATTGTCAATAATAAACGGAAGTTTTTTTTCAGTAATTGGCCATGCATTAAAAAAAAGATGGAAAATTCATTTTATTTCAAATAATAAAGTACTAGATTATCAGATGCAGGATCTTGTATTTAAGAAATTAAAACGGGAATTTGGATACATTATTGATAGATTTTCTATTTCAGAAGGGGTATCACATCAACATCCTAAGATTATTTGGGTATTATGGTTACAAGGAATAGAACAAGCACCAGAATTGATACAAGCATGTGTATCATCTATGAAAAAAAATTTATCAACTTATGAAGTTAGAGTATTAAACGAAGAAAATATTAATAAATATGTTGATATTCCAGAGAAAGTAGTAGAAAAATGGAAAAAGGGCATTATATATAATGCTCATTTTTCTGATTTAGTGAGGGTATCCATTTTGTCCCAATATGGAGGAACATGGATTGATTCTACAGTTTTATGTACGGCAAAGAAAGAACCTAAATATTTAGAAGAACCATTATTTTTGTATAAATCATTATTAGAAGGAAGTGACAGAGTAGTAGCAGGAAATTGGTTAATATCAGCAGAAGCAAATAATCCTATAATATTATTGGTTAAGAAATTATTGTATGCATATTGGGATAAAAAAAATGTTGCCGATCATTATTATTTTTTTCATATGTTTTTTACAATGGCAGCTGAAAAATTTCCAGAGATATGGGAAAAAGTTCCATCATATAATGATGTGTCACCTCATATGTTAAGTTTTGAAATTAAGGATAGATATTGTGAAGATAGATATAATGAAATTATTAGAATGTCTGATTTTCATAAATTGAATCATAAAGAAGGTGGATTAAAAATTAATGATGGTTCCTTTTATGATATAGTTATTCATAAAAAAAATAGTAATAGCTGTAGAAATTACATATAAGGAATTGGAAGGAAGGAGAAGGTACGAATTGTTTATCTGATTGGTACCTAATAAATAAATGAAATATATAATAAAAGAGAAAATTTGCTGTGGAAAAGATCAATATACTGCTGGAGGAAAAGCTAGAGAAGATGTAGATTTTATAGCTGAAAAAATGAAAGCAGAAAACATAAAAATAGAGACTCCATATTTTGATAAAAAACAGTCGATATTCAAACAAATAAAAGAACATTATAAAATTTATAAATTATGGAATGATAAAATAAAAGATTTAAGCTCATGTGTTTTATTTATACAGTTTCCATTACAAGGGAATTTTATTTTTGTTAATCGTATTTTAAAAAAATTAAAGAAAAATAGAGTTAAAACTATTGCGATTATTCACGATTTAGAGACTATTAGAGCTGCCAACATTCAAGGAATAAGTAGAAAAAGAAAAATAAGATTATATATACAAGAAATACCAGCATTAAAAAATTTTTCAAAGATAATAGTTCATAACGCAAAAATGAAAAAATATTTGGAAAACAAAGGTATAAATAGAAATAAGATGGTAAATTTAAATATCTTTGATTATATTATAGAAGATGAAATAAAAAAGAAAAGTATAGATGAAAATAATATTGTAATAGCAGGTAATTTATCAGAGGAAAAATCAGGATATATATATAATCTTCCCTCAAATGTAGTGTTTGATTTATATGGTATTAATTATAAGGATTGTGAGAAAGAAAATATAAGATATCATGGATCTTATCCCTCAAATGAATTACCTAAACATTTAAATGGAAAATTTGGATTAGTATGGGATGGACCAGAAGCAGATAGTTGTACAGGAGTGTTTGGGAAATACCTAAGATGGAATAATCCGCATAAAACTTCTTTATATTTAGCATGTGGAATACCAGTTATTGTTTGGAAAGAAGCAGCAATTGCTAAATTTATTGTAGAAAATGATTTAGGATTAGCAGTGGAATCAATTAATAGCATATCAGAAACCTTAGATAAACTTTCCGAAAAAAAATATCAAGAAATTTTTTCTAATGTACAAAAAATATCCATTAAATTAAGAAATGGTCATTTTATGGAGAAGGCATTAAAAAAAGCAATGGAGTAAATGATGAAAATCAAATCAGTAAAATTCAATTTCATAATGAACTTCATATTAACAGCATCCAATTTTATTTTCCCATTAATCACATTCCCTTATGTATCAAGAGTTTTAGGCGCATCAGGAACAGGAAAGGTTTCATTTGCAATATCTGTAGTAAGTTATTTTACTATGGTAGCAGCTTTGGGAATCCCAACATATGGGATTCGAACGACAGCGAAAGTTCGAGATGATCAGGAAAAATTAAATAAGACAACACAAGAAATGTTAATTATTCATCTATTTATGATGTTACTGGTATCTATCGTATATATATTAGCAATTTTATTCGTTCCAAGATTTCAATCTGATCGAACTTTATTTCTTGTGGTAGGAGTATCAATTTTACTAGATCCATTAGGGGTTAATTGGCTATATCAAGGATTAGAGCAATACGGCTACATAGCAAAACGTTCGATATTTTTAAAATTTGTAGGTGTTAGTTTGATGTTCATGTTCATACATAGTCCAGATGATTATGTGTTTTATGGAGTAACTTCCATTTTGGCATCTGCAGGTTCTAATGTGTTGAATTTTATTAATCTTAGAAAATATGTATCGTTAAAACCAGTTGGAAATTATGATATTAAACAGCATTTAAAGCCGATTTTAATATTATTTGCCCAGGTTGTTGCGGTAAATATTTATACCAATCTGGATAATGTCATGCTTGGTTTTATGAAAACGGATGTAGATGTTGGATTGTATGCAGCAGCAGTAAAGGTAAAGACTATTTTAACAAGTCTGGTAACATCTTTAGGGGCGGTTTTATTGCCTAGACTATCCTATTATATTATGGAAGGAAGAAAAGAAGAATTCCAGACATTGATAAGGAAAGCATATAATTTTGTTATTGTTATTGCTTTGCCGTTAATGTTATTCACAATTTTTTATGCAAGAGATTGCTTAGTATTTCTTTCAGGAAAAGAGTTTATTGGAGCAACATTGGCGATGCAGATTATTGCACCAACGATTGTTTTGATTGGATTATCAAATTTATTGGGAATTCAGGTATTAACACCATTGAATAAAGAAAAACAGTTGGTTTATTCTGTCGTTGCAGGCGCAGTGGCAGACTTGATTTTAAATATTATCTTTATTCCTAAGATGGGAGCAGCAGGAGCATCACTGGGTACGTTGGTTGCGGAATTTGTTGTGTTAATTGTACAGATTATGTATTTGAAAGATTTGTTTTTTAAGATAGCAAAACAGGTTCAATACTGGAAAGTACTGGTAGCGTTGGTTTTGGCAAGTATTATATCTATAAAGTGCAGTGGAGTTGTTGATATGGTATTTTTAAAGTTAGTAGTAGCAGGTATCAGCTTCTTTGGGATTTATGGCATAATTTTATTGCTGACGAAAGAGACATTTGTACAAAATTATGTAGTTGATGGGATACTTAAGAAGAGTTTTCTCAAAAAGAAAGGAAAGTAACAAATGAAACAGTATGATTATCTAATCGTAGGTTCTGGACTCTACGGAGCCGTTTTTGCCCAACAGGCAGTAGCAAAGGGAAAGAAAGTCTTAGTAATTGATAAACGCCCTAATATTGCCGGAAATGTATACACAGAAGATATGGAGAAAATTCATGTACATAAATATGGAGCACATATTTTCCACACAAATAACAAAGAAGTATGGAATTATATTACAAAGTTTGCAGAGTTTAATAGATTTACAAATTCACCAGTAGCGAACTATAAAGGAGAGTTATATTCACTCCCATTTAATATGTATACATTTAATAAGATGTGGGGAGTGATTACACCACAGGAAGCTGCAGATAAGATCAAACAGCAGAAAAAAGAAGCAGGGATTACAGAGCCAAAGAACTTAGAAGAACAGGCAATCAGTCTGGTCGGAACAGATATTTATGAAAAACTGATTAAAGGATATACAGAAAAACAATGGGGAAGACCATGTACAGAACTTCCTTCCTTTATCATCAAAAGACTTCCAGTACGTCTAACATTTGATAATAATTATTTCAATGCCTTATATCAGGGAATTCCGGTTGGCGGATATACAAAGATGGTAGCCAATATGTTAGGAGATGTAGAAGTACGTTTGAACACAGATTACTTTGAGAACAAAGAAGAACTGGATGCATTGGCAGAGAAAGTCATTTATACCGGACCAATCGATGCATATTTTGATTATAAATTAGGAGCATTAGAATACCGATCTGTAAGATTTGAAACAGAAGTTTTAGACCAGCTAAACTTTCAGGGAAATGCAGCCGTAAACTACACGGATGTTGAAACACCATGGACGAGAATCATTGAGCATAAGTGGTTTGAATTTGGAAAAGATGAAGAAGGAAAGGATCTTCCAAAGACAGTTATCAGCCGAGAATATAGTTCTGAGTGGAAATTAGGAGATGAACCATATTATCCAGTGAATGATGAGAAAAATGGAAAATTATATGAAGAATATAAGAAATTAGCTAAAAAAGAGGAAAATATTATTTTCGGTGGAAGACTTGGTGAATATAAATATTATGATATGGATGCAGTAATTGCAGCAGCACTTGATATGTGTGAGAAAGAATTATAGAGTTATTATTACGAAAGAAATACAAGAAAGAGGATGTTATGGATACAACATTAATCATTATGGCGGCAGGTATAGGTTCTAGATTCGGAGAGGGAATTAAACAGTTAGCAAAGATGGGACCAAATGGGGAAATCATTATGGATTACTCTATTTACGATGCCAAAGAAGCAGGATTTAATAAAGTAGTTTTTATTATTCGTAAAGATATTTTTGAAGAGTTTGAGGAAGTTATCGGAAGCAGAATAAAAAAACAAATTGACGTTGAATATGTATTTCAGGAACTTGATGATCTTCCAGAAGGATTTAAATTACTAGAAGGAAGAACAAAGCCATGGGGAACAGGACAGGCAGTACTATGTTGTAAAGATGTTGTGAAAGAACCCTTTGTAATTATCAATGCAGATGATTATTATGGTAAGGAAGCATTTGTGAAACTGCATGATTTCTTAGTGAGTGGAGAAGATTTAGGTAGAGAGTTCACAATGGGTATGGGTGGATTTATCTTAAAGAATACATTAAGTGATAATGGAACTGTGACTAGAGGAGTGAGTGTGGTTGACGAGAATGGTTTACTAAGTCAAGTACATGAAACAACAGGAATAGAAATGGGAGAAGACGGAGAAATCAAATGCGACGATCCTAAAGTACAAGAATGGATTAGTCCGGAAGATAAAGTATCTATGAACATGTGGGCAGGATATCCAGAATTTATAGATTATTTAGCAGAAGATTTTAAAGATTTTCTTGCCAATGTGAAAGAAGGAGATTTAAAGAGTGAATATTTGTTGCCGAATATTGTGGACAAACTGTTAAAAGAGAAAAGAGCCAATGTTAAAGTATTAGAGACACAGGATCGTTGGTTTGGAGTTACGTATAAAGAAGATAAAGAAATTGTTCAAAAGGCTTTCGCAGAGTTGATTCAGAATGGAATTTATGCGGAAAAACTTTGGGAGTGATGAAATTATCAAAATCAACTTAAGATACCTGAGACATTAAGAGATCAGTCTATAAAATAAATTGTAACATTAAGACTAAATTAGTCAATAAATTCCAAACAAATCGAATAATGATTGAACGTATAGAGTAAAATTAGTTAGAAAGTCATATCCAAAATAGGTATGGCTTTTTATTGTCACAGTATATAAATTTATATATGTATATAAAGACACAGAGGATGAATGTTTAAGATATCAAAAACAAAAATAGACTTAGAATAACAAATAATGTATAATAAAAAAACAATTATTTGACATTTGTGTATTAAATTTCAATGAAAATAAGTGGAAAATATAAAAAAGTTTCAAGAAAAGGACCTCTGTGTATTTTTCTAAATATTGAAAAACATAATAATTTAAATTTTATAGACATTAAGAAACATGAACAGTATCCAAATTCCAATAGGAATTTCCGATTTTGAAAGAATTCGTGAAAATAATTATTGCTATATCTATAACAGAGATTTACTTATAGATATGCTGAAAGAACAAAAAGGTTTAATTTTTGCATAAATGGGAGGAAAAATCATGGGCAGATATCTAAACAGTTCAACTTCATATGTCTTATGCAAAGGACAAACAGAACAGCCATACTTTGTAGATAAATCACAAATGCTATCAGAATTATTTCCATTTTTAGATTCAGGTAATACCCATATATGCATTACACGTCCAAGACGTTTTGGAAAGACAGTCATGGCCAATATGATCACTGCTTTTTTAGGAAAAAAACAGGATTCAGATTCAATTTTTAAGTAACCTTTTGAAGGATCGTTCATATGTACAATTGACTTATATGACAGGAATTCTTCCGATTGCTAAGTATTCCAGTGGATCGGAATTAAATATGTTTTGGGAATATACAATGGCATCTGAGGCGAAATATAATGAATATTTTGGATTTACAGATTCAGAAGTAGATCACTTGTATGAGAAATATACGAGGAATACACGAGAGATTCATATTTCAAGATAAGATTTGAAAGAATGGTACGATGGTTATACGACAAAATCAGGAGAGAGAATGTATAATCCAAGATCTGTAGTTTTGGCATTGACAAATAATAATATTGGAAATTACTGGACAAGTTCAGGACCATATGATGAGATCTTTTCTGCAATGATCGTATATGGATTCTTAAGTTACGAGAATGGGGAAGTAAGAATTCCGAATAAAGAGCTGATGAATAAATTTGATGATATGATTCACAAAGCATCCAAGTTAAAAGCACAAAAGTATAACAAGAAGAAGTGGAGGTATGTGCAGAAGCAATTAAAGAAGTCAAAGAAAATATTATACAGCAATGCGGCAACACAGAAATCAATTAATAGTGCAAAATCGGATTTGAAAAAGATTATAAATAAACTAAGGAGAAAATAAATTTGAAAAAAAGAAAATTAGTGTTTGCAATTACAGCCATCACGGTATTTTCAGCGATGATGTTAACATCAAACACAAAAGCGCAAGCTGCAGCAAAGAAGACATACACAATCACGCCAAAGTCATCACCATATAAAGGAAAGTACAAAAAAGCAAAAGGATACTATAATTCCACAACAAAACAGTATTTTGCGATCCGCTCTTATTTAGAACTGCTCGAAAAAAAGGGTGGAGGAAAATTAGTCATAAAAAAGGGGACTTATAAGATACCAAATGTTTTATATATTCCATCCAATGTTACGATCGAACTCAAAGATGGTGTAACGATTAAAAAGATCATGAAAACCAAAGCAAAGAAAATGAAACCAGGTGGTGGTATTTTTGAATTGTTGGAACCATCGAAAGCGAAGAAAAAGGGTGTGCATGGACAATATAATGGGGTTCATGATGTTAAGATATATTCAACAGGAAAGGCAGTGATCGATCAGGATTATCAGGGAAAAACTGGTCAGAATTGTATTGCACTTGTTATGTGTCATAACAGAAATGTTACGATTGAGGGAATCACATTTAAAAATATGAAATATGGACATTTTATCGAGATGGATGCATCACAGAATGTAAATGTCAATCGTTGTACCTTTACAGGATATAAAGCAAGTAAACGTCATACATCCGAGGCAATCAATCTAGATACTCCAGATAAGAAAACAAGAGGGTTTACTCATGGCTGGAGTCAGTATGACTGTACGCCAAATCAGAATGTGCAGATTACAAACTGTATATTTTCAAATCTCGAAAAAGCAATAGGAACACATCAGTATTCTGTAGAAAAATATCACACAGATATCTCAATTTCTGATTGCATGATAAAAAACTGTGTCAGCGGTGGGATTGAGATGATGAACTGGCAAAGAGTGTCTTTGACCAATACGAGATTTATGAATATTGGAAAAAACAGTAAAGGAAAATATACTTCCTATAACAGGGATCGTAAGATCAGAGCAATCTTGGTGCGAGGAGGTGTTTCAGAGATTAATATCAAGGATTGTACGTTTCAGAATCTTCCAAGAGTTATGCAGTGTATGCCATGGAAGAACCAGAATACGGCAACGCAATATCCAATGATATATAATCATATTACACAAGAAGAATACCAAAGGATTGCATCGCAGAATAAAGTGCTTCGTGGTGTTGATGTACCATATATTATTGTGAACACACGTTACAACGATTATAATTATCCAGAGAAATATTATTTTTAAAATGGATATTGGGAGATACCTTGATAATATAGATAAGAAGTTTACAAGAAAGGACAAAACAAAAATGAAACAATATGATTATCTGATCGTAGGTTCCGGTTTATACGGAGCCGTCTTTGCACAGCAGGCAACAGCAAAAGGAAAGAAGGTCTTAGTCATCGACAAACGACCAAACATTGCAGGAAATGTATACACAGAAGATATTGAGAAGATCCATGTACATAAATATGGAGCCCATATCTTCCATACAAACAATAAAAAAGTATGGAATTACATTACAAAGTTTGCAGAGTTTAATCGATTCACAAACTCACCAGTTGCAAATTACAAAGGAGAATTATATTCCTTGCCATTTAATATGTACACATTCAATAAGATGTGGGGTGTGATCACACCGCAGGAAGCTGCAGATAAGATTGAAGAGCAGAAGAAAGAAGCTGGGATCACAGAGCCAAAGAATTTGGAAGAACAGGCGATCAGCTTGGTTGGAACAGATATTTACGAGAAACTGATCAAAGGATATACAGAAAAACAGTGGGGAAGAGCATGTACAGAGCTTCCATCCTTTATTATTAAGAGATTACCAGTACGTTTAACATTTGATAATAACTATTTCAACGCCTTATACCAGGGAATCCCAGTGGGCGGATATACAAAGATGATCGCAAATATGTTAGGTAATGTGGAGGTTCGTTTAAATACAGATTATTTTGAACACAAAGAAGAACTGGATGCATTAGCAGAGAAAGTAATCTACACAGGACCAATTGATGCATATTTTGATTACAAATTAGGTGAATTAGAATATCGTTCCGTAAGATTTGAGACAGAAGTATTAGACCAGCCAAACTTTCAGGGAAATGCAGCTGTGAACTACACGGATGCCGAGACACCATGGACAAGGATCATTGAACACAAATGGTTTGAATTCGGAAAAGACGAAGAAGGAAACGACCTTCCAAAGACTGTTATCAGTCGTGAATACAGCTCCGAGTGGAAATTAGGAGATGAACCATATTATCCAGTCAATGACGAAAAGAATGGAAAATTATATGAAGAGTATAAGAAATTAGCCGAGAAAGAAGAAAATATCATCTTCGGAGGAAGACTCGGAGAATATAAATATTACGATATGGATGCGGTTATTGCAGCAGCGTTAGATATGTGTGAAAAAGAGTTATAAAGATTTATGTCATATAAGAAAAGAGGAACAAGAAACATGAGCGAAACATTTTTACCAGCAAATATTTTAATGCCACAGGTAGATTCTATGAAGAAATGGGCCGTGATCGCTTGTGACCAGTTTTCATCTCAGCCAGAATACTGGGATGAAGTAAAAGAGTATGTAGGAAATACGCCTTCAACGTTACATCTAATGCTTCCAGAAGCATATCTTGGAAGTGAGGAAGAAGATGAAAAGATCCGAAAGATTCAATCCACAATGAAGAATTATGCAGATGATCATCTGTTGAAAACTTATGAAAATTCTTTGGTTTATGTGGAAAGAACCTTGCAGAATGGAAAGATTCGAAGAGGGATCGTAGGTGCGATCGATCTGGAACAATATAGTTATACGCCAGAACACGAAGCAAAAATCCGTTCCACAGAGAAAACAGTCATGGAGCGAATCCCACCAAGAATGAAGATTCGTTATCAGGCACCGATTGAATTGCCACACGTGATCTTGCTATGCGATGATTGGAAAAATGAAGTATTAGAAATCGTGACAGAGCAGAAGACGAATCTTGAGAAATTATATGAATTTGATCTGATGCAGGAGGGCGGACATATCGCAGGATGGCTGGTAGACGGAGAGGTCAAAGAACAATTTTTAGAAAAACTACGATCATATGAAGAACAAATGACAGAAAAATATAAAGATTTAAGTGATGATCCAATGGTCTATGCAGTCGGAGATGGAAACCATTCTCTTGCAACGGCAAAAGCCTGCTACGAGAAGTTAAAGAAAAATCATCGATGGGAACATATCAAGGACCATCCAGCGAGATATGCATTGGTAGAACTCGAGAATCTGCATGATGATTCCCAGCAGTTTGAACCAATTCACAGAGTCATTACTGGAACAGATCCAGAAGAATTAATACATGCATTAAAAACAGAATGTTGCAGCGAAGAAGGACAAACAATTCGCTGCTATTATGGAAAGAAGGAAGAAGTTCTCCATTTGAATTTACATAAACATCAATTAGCAGTTGATAAAATACAGACATTTTTAGATAAATATCTCAAAGACAATTCAGGATGTATTGATTATATCCACGGAGAAGATGTCTTAAAAGAACTGTCAAAAGAAGAGCAGACGATAGGAATTGAACTTCCAGCAATGGAGAAAGATCAGCTGTTTCCAAGTGTGATGACAGACGGAACACTGCCAAGAAAGACATTTTCCATGGGACATGCTTGTGAAAAACGTTATTATATTGAAGGACGAAAGATTCAGAGATAGACGAGTGCCCAATAATTGCTTTACAAGAAAAACTTTAATGATATCGTGAAATGTGGTATGATAAAAAATAGTGTAAATAAATAATATATACAATAATGGAGGAGAGATCATGGCTATTTTAGTAGCAGGTGGTGCTGGATATATCGGCAGCCATACATGTGTGGAACTTTTAAATGCAGGATATGAAGTTGTCGTAGTAGACAATTTATATAATTCTAGTGAAGAAGCTTTAAAGAGAGTAGAGCAGATCACAGGGAAAACAGTAAAATTTTATGAGGCAGACGTTTTAGACCGCGAAGCATTAGAGAAGATTTTTGATGCAGAAGATATTGACTCTGTGATCAACTTTGCAGGATTAAAAGCAGTTGGAGAATCTGTACAGAAACCATTAGAATATTATCATAACAATATCACAGGAACATTGATCCTTTGTGATGTGATGAGAAATCATGGAGTGAAGAATATTATCTTTAGTTCTTCAGCAACAGTCTATGGAGATCCAGCTTTCATTCCAATTACAGAGGAATGCCCAAAAGGACAGATCACAAACCCATATGGACAGACAAAGGGAATGTTAGAGCAGATCTTAACAGATTTCCATGTCGCAGATCCAGAATGGAATGTCGTATTACTTCGTTACTTTAACCCTATCGGAGCACATGAAAGTGGACTGATCGGAGAAGATCCAAAGGGAATTCCAAATAACTTAGTACCATATATTGCACAGGTGGCAGTTGGTAAACTTGAGAAATTAGGAGTCTTTGGTGATGATTATGACACACCAGACGGAACAGGTGTCCGTGATTATATCCATGTTGTAGACCTTGCCAAAGGACATGTGAAGGCATTAAAGAAATTTGAAGAAAAACCAGAAGTACGTATCTACAACCTTGGAACAGGAATCGGATATAGTGTATTAGATGTCTTACATGCATATGAAGAGGCTTGTGGAAAGACACTTCCATATGAGATCAAACCACGAAGAGCTGGAGATATTGCAACATGCTATTGTGATGCGACAAAAGCAAAAGAAGAATTAGGATGGGCTGCAGAAAAAGGAATCAAAGAAATGTGTGCAGATTCCTGGAAATGGCAGTCTATGAATCCGGATGGATATAGAACAGAAGATTAATTATTTCATTATCATAGCATTAGACAAAAGCTGTCGTAGAATATACGATGGCTTTTTTGAAAAATAAACAGGAGCAATAGAGATGAAGATTGAAAATAAAAGACAATGGGTCGGAGAGTTGTTCTTTTTATTAGGAACAATACTCTATATTACATACTACTTTTTTTATATAGCATACTATTGGTATGTAGAGAAAGATCCGACAAGACAAATTCCAGTGCAAAGACTATTTTATATTGGATTAATCTGTTTTGTGATCAAAATAATATTAACAAAATATCAATGGAAAGAAGTGATCATTGGAGCAGCAGGAGCTGTTTTGATGTATTTATGTTGGAAAAGCTCTGGAGGAATTGATTACCCCGCAAATTATCTGATCATTCTGGCAATGAAAGACGTAGATCTTAAGAAAGTGATGAAAGCAGTATTTGCATGTGGATTTGTTGGGTTAAGCTATGGGTTTACATGGTTCTTTGTGAATGCACCAGATAAATTAACAACAGTAAAAGATTATGGGCGAGGAATGATAGAAGTACGATATAAGTTTTGCACATGGCATGCGAACACGATTCATCTTATGATCATGGTTTTGATTGTTAGTTTTTTATATGCTTATTATAAGAAAATGAAATGGTGGGCATTTGCGATCATGTTCTATTTCAACTATGAGTTTTATCAACTATCAAAATCAAGAACAGCATTTTACTGTGGATCAGCAGCGATCATTGCCTATTTTATTTTAAGATATGCAAGAAAAATTTATGAGTTTAAGATTTCACTGATTTTATTAGAGATCGGAAATCTTGTAGGAATTTTCTTATCTATATATTATGGACTTTATTCTCAATTGACAGATCCAACATTTATGAGATTAGATCAATTGATCACAGGACGATTGACAGTTGCACGGAACTGTTTTCTTGGAGCTGGAATTCCTCTGTTTGGAAGTAACATTGGTGGAAAGGTTTGTGGATATGGAATTTATACACAGGCCAATGATGGATACGTAACAGAATTAGGAATTGTAAGAACATTGTTGGAATATGGGCCAATTGTGTTTGGACTTTTTTGTGCTTTTATGCTTATAGCTGTATGGGTACTTTATAAAAAGGGATATTTTGGGGCTATGGTGCTTTTAGAAATTGGATTTATCGCATGCGGAGTAGAAGCATATTTTCCAGCCGCTTACAATTTAAAGGCATTTGTATTTGGCCTGGCATTTTATCAGTTGATGGGATTATTTAAGGGAAAAGAAAAAGAAGAGAAACGAGGAAAGGCAGTCAATGCATCAGAATAATCGAATCATTTCATGGATTATATCATTTTTATTTTCAATATGCATGGTTATATCTATAAGTTATGATCAGAGAGATAACTGGTCACTGATCATATGCGATAAAAAACATATGATCAGTGCATTGATCATGACGATGATTCTTACAATGATCGTACATATGATCATGAATGTATTATATTCAAAAGCGGGGAAGTCTTTTATAAGGTTAAAGACTCAAGCAAACAGTGGGATAGGAGAAAAAATATTTGATCATCATCCTATAGCAGTTCCTTGGAGCATTCTGATTGTTTTATGGCTTCCAAATTATATTTTGTATTTTCCGGGTTGTTTAACTTATGATATTATACGACAGTATGAGCAGTTTTTCAGTGGAAATCTGACGAATCATCATCCTGTATTGACGACATTGTTTGAAGGGATGTTTGTAAAATTTGGAAGAAACATTGGATGTCAAAATGTAGGAATCGCAGTGTATCTGTTATTTACATTGTTATTTACAAGTGGTGTTTTCGCAATATGTTTTTATTGGATGCATAAGAAGAATACAAAGTATTGGATTCGCTTTACAGGATTGGCATTTTATGGATTGTTTCCTATCTGGTCGGCATATGCAAGGACAGCAGTAAAAGACACATTATTTTATCCAATATTTGTTTTATTTGTGTTATTTATATTTGATATAGTATTAGAACCAGAGAAGATATTTGATTCAAAAGTTAAGAGTATTTTGTTTTTAATAGTCTCTTTATTATTATGTTTGGTCAGACACAACGGGTTTTATATATTAATTTTTACGATGCCGTTTTGTATTGTAGGTGTAAAAAAATATCGAAGACAATTGATAGTTTTATTTATAATAATGGTGGCGTTTTGGGAGGTTTATCAAAAAGCAATTCTTCCCATGGCAGGTGTGAAGCCTGGCGGAAAGCAGGAGATGCTCTCCATCCCTTTTCAACAGACAGCGAGATATGTAAAATATTATGGAAATGATGTTTCGACGGAAGAGGAAAAAGTGATTCGAAAAGTATTAGATTACGATACGATTGGAAAGAATTATGATCCAGATCTTTCTGACCCAGTAAAGAATACTTACAAACAGAAAGACGAATATTTAAAAGATTATTTTAACATATGGTTTGAAATGCTTAAGAAGCATCCGACGGCTTATATTCAGGCAACGTTAAATGGGACATATGGATATTGGGGTTATATGACAGAAATAAGATATCCATATGGATATTATGTACAGCCAGAAAGTATGGATATATATCAAAAAGAATATAAAATATATTATTCAGAAAAAACAAAATATATCAGAGATATATATCATGGGGTTTTAGATACAATATATCAGAAAACTCCATTGACATTATTTACAAAACCGATGATATATTTATGGATTTTGATTGGATTGCTTGGCATGGTATGTTCTTTTAAAAAGACGATCAGATATTGGATTGCATTTTTGCCAGTAGTGACATCATTCCTTATATGTCTGGCATCACCTGTAAATGGCGATATGCGATATATGCTTCCGATTACAGCGAGTACGATTTTATATGTTGCATTTGTAAATGAAATAATATATAAAGAATATAATGAATTTTAACAAAGGAGAATGCGTAATGGAAAAAATTGCAGTATTGATTCCGTGTTACAATGAAGAAAAGACAATTAAAAAAGTAGTGGAGGATTGGAAGAAAGAACTTCCAGAGGCAACAATCTATGTATATAACAATAATTCCACAGATCGTACAGTAGAGATCGCAAAAGAAGCAGGAGCTATTGTAAGAAATGAATATCAACAGGGAAAAGGAAATGTGATCCGAAGGATGTTTCGAGAAATTGATGCGCAATGTTATATCATGATTGATGGAGATGATACATATCCTGCCCAATTTGGACGAGAAATGGCAGAAAAAGTTTTAGAATACAAGGTGGATATGGTTGTAGGGGACAGATTATCATCTACCTATTTTGAGGAAAATAAAAGACCTTTTCATAATCTTGGAAATAGCATGGTGAGAGCTGCAATTAATCATCTTTTTAAAAGTAATATCCGGGATATTATGACTGGATATAGAGCTTTTAGCTATCAGTTTGTTAAAACATTTCCAGTGTTATCCAGGGGATTTGAAATCGAAACTGAAATGAGCATTCATGCAGTAGATAAAAATATGCTGGTTGATAATGTGATCATCGAATATCGAGATAGACCAGATGGAAGCGAATCTAAATTAAATACTTATACAGATGGTATGAAGGTATTATTTACGATCATAAAACTGTTTAAAGGTTATAGACCATTTCAGTTTTTTGGAAGTATGGCATTCTTGCTTATGATCATTGCGGCAGGATTATTTATACCCGTATTTATGACATATCTTCATACAGGTCTGGTACCGAATTTTCCAACTTTGATCGTAAGTGGATTTATAGCACTTGCAGCGTTGCAGGCATTCTTTTCTGGATTGATTTTAAGTACGATTGTACAAAAAAATAGGCAAGATTTCGAATTTAAATTACAGTTGATCACAAACAAAATAGATAATGAGAAAGATAATTAAATATGCAAGAAAGATCAAGAAAAGAGAAAAATATATTATATATTGTAGTGCCTTGCTATAATGAGGAACAAGTATTAGTTGAAACATCCAAACGATTAAAGGAAAAATGTGAAATGTTGATCCATGATGGTAAAATAGCGAAAGAAAGCAGAATTGTTTTTGTGGATGATGGATCAAAAGATCATACGTGGAATATGATCGATGAATTTCATAAAATGGATTCTATATTTTCAGGAGTGAAATTATCCAGAAATCGTGGGCATCAAAATGCATTGCTGGCTGGTTTGACAATGGCATCAGAGAAAGCAGATATTGTAATATCAATGGACGCAGATCTTCAGGATGATATCAATGCAGTCGATCAGATGATCGAAAAATATTATGAAGGATGCGATATTGTATATGGTGTTCGAAGTGCCAGAGATACAGATACATTTTTTAAACGTTTTACGGCAGAAGCATTTTATAAACTGATCAATAAAATGGGCGGAGAGCTTGTTTACAATCACGCAGATTACAGACTGATGAGTAAGCGGGCATTAAAAGGATTATTAGAATTTGACGAAGTTAATATCTTTCTTAGAGGGATGGTGCCGATGGTTGGTTATCAGAGTGATATTGTTACGTATGAGAGAGCTGAGAGATTTGCAGGAGAAAGCAAATACCCATTGAAGAAAATGCTTTCTTTTGCATTTGAAGGAATTACATCGTTGAGTGTAAAACCAATCAAAATGATTTTTAATGTTGGAATTTTAATTTGTGTAATTAGTGTTTTGGCAATCATTTATTGTCTAGTACGGCATTTTACAAACAACACGGTAAGTGGCTGGACCAGTCTTGTCATGTCGATATGGTTTTTAGGTGGTTTACAGCTGATCGCGATTGGGATGGTTGGACAATATATTGGGAAAATATATTTGGAGACAAAGGCCAGACCTAAATTTATTATTGAACAGGTATTAAATGACTAGGAGAATGGAGATGAAGATAAAAGATTTTATATACAAATATTCGATCAGATTGTTTATTTTGATCGTAGCATATTTGATCGTAAGTTTTCCATTTCAATATACACAAGAAAAGATGAATGACGTTTCTCAGCCGGTTAGGTGGCTGGGGACGTTGTTATTTTTTATCATAGCTTGTTTTATCGTAAGATACAGAAAGAAATTAGAAGCTGTTTTTGCAAAAAAATCGTTATTTTTTATCATCTTTGTGATGATTTTTGCATTGCAATTGATGACAATCTATGTATTTAAGATACAGCCAGTGAATGATTTGTTATATTTGCATGATGAAGCAATCCGAATGATTCAAAATCCTATGATTTCGTTACAGCGTTTTGGTGGGTATTTTGCACATTATCCGAATAATTATGGATATTTACTAATCTTATATTGCTATTATAAATTGTTGGTGTCTTGCGGTATTTCTGTCGGAAGTCTGGTTCTTGCGGGAAATTTTTTGAATTTATTAGTAATTGATATTGGAATTTTATGTGGATATATTGCAATACGCATAGTTAAAAATATAAAACTGGCTAACATATGGATGTTGTTGTTTTTACTGAATCCGTGGACGTATTTCTGGATTGCTTATTATTATACACACACGATATCATTTTGTATGATCATGGTGTTGCTGTTGTTGTTTGTGCTAATACATAAAGAAAAAGACAATTGGAAGAGCATTTTGTACAGTGCTTTTTTAGGAATTGTAATTTATATAGGAATTAAGATCAGGATCACCAATTTGATTCTCTGTATTGCAGTGGGAATCACGTTGTTTATCTTTTGGAAGCAGTATAAGTTTAAAGTAAGACATATGTGTCTGATTCTTGGAATGGTAGCAGGAATTACAGTTTCTGTTCTTGGATATCAGTACAAATTTCAGAATATGATACCAAAACAAAACACACAAGAATTTCCAGCAACACATTGGTTAATGATGTCTTCTCATGGAGTTGGGCGATATGATAGTGGTGATGTGTGGTTTACTTCACAACTTTCAACGCAAAAACAAAAAAAAGAAAAGACAATTGAAAAAACAATTCATAATTATAAAGAGCTTGGGATAAAGGGAACTTTACAGTTATCTGGAGTGAAGTTAAGAGAAGTCTGGCTGACAGGAGATGATGATTTTACAAAAATGTCTTATGTTTCAACAGATTATGGAACAGCAAACGAGTTCTTAAATGGAAAGCATAATGGATGGATCTTAATGTACAGCTATCTGATGCGGATGGCGGTCTGGTGCTTTGCATTAGTGGCAGCGATTGGAATGCTCAGAAAAAGAAACCCATGGAATTATGTTGTGATGCTTACATTACTTGGAGGAATGATCTTCCATGTATTCTGGGAAGCAAATCCAAAGTATAGCATATGCTTTATGGGTGTAATGATGTTTATGATGGTAACAGGAATTGAAAATCTTTGTGAAGAAGAAAAGAAAGAACAAAAACAAAAGATTTCAATGGGGAATGTTATGTTATGTTTGGTCGGAATCGGATTGATTGTATGTTTGCAGCCAATGCATAATTATTTAAAACAAAATCCAGAGGCGTTAGATCAATCTTATGCAGCTAGTCAGTTTGCACAAAGTCAGACGTTGAATCTGTCATTGAAGAAGAATGAAGCAATAAAACAAAGTTTTCTTACAAAAATCAGGTTTCAGAATATTACATTCAATTTATTAAATAATGAGAATGATTTTACTGTGCGTCTGCTTGATGAAACAGGAAAAGTAATGGAAAGCGCACGACAAGATCAATTATCTTATGCGCAAAATCAATATGAGTGGAAGTTAAACAAAGTTAAGAATTCTGGGACATATGTAATAGAGATTGTAAATCAGAAAAAAGATCAAAAATACAAACTTCCGGTATACTGGACTGGAAATTATGATGCATACCCAAATGGATGTATGTATAGGAGTAACAAGAAGATTGGGAAAGCAGATCTGGTATTTCGTGTATATCAATAAAAATTTAGAAAGAAAAATGCAGGTGTATAATTTGAAATACAGCTGCATTTTTTATACCATATTGTATTATTGCCAATCCGTAGCTTTTACCCAATTTTCATAATCATTAAAATATTCATACATTCGAATCGCACCACGGTCAAAATAGTTTTTAAAGATCAGAGCATGCTTCTTCTGAGCAACATCAGAAGGGAGTTTTGCAAGACCTTCTGGAATAGCATCCTGTGTGTAGAATTTTTCAAAGTAATATAATTTATCGTAATGCTCAGCATTTTCATGACTTACAGCAGTGACTAATTCATCTGTTTTTTTATGATGCTGATGTCCGTATTCGCCATCAGGATTGTGTGTTACGATCTTGCTCCAGTTACGATAATTCATGACACGCCGGATATCCTGTGTGATATAGTTAGTATAAGGATTCCATGCAACCTGATGTCTGCGATAGAGGTCAGGATAGCGGAGAATCACATGTTTTGCCCCGATATCATTCATCGCAGAGTCAAAATCCCTAGCTCGACTATCATAAGAGCCATTGGTTAGGCAAACAACAAAATAGTTATTTCCAGTTTCTTTTAATTCTTTAATTTCCTGAATCATATTTCCACCACCCCATAAGAGGTCATCATCTGGATGGGCAATGATCATCAGACGGTCCCCATCTTTTAAGTCAAAATCATCCAAATCTTCAGTAGATAATAAACCATTTTCAGCAGTGACAGTGATCGTGATATTGCACTTTCTGCTTGGATTTTTTATAGAAGTTGCGGTGATCACAGCAACACCAACTCCACGGGTAGTTACATGACCATTCTCATCGACAACGGCAACGGTATCATTGTTTGTGCTCCAGGTAAGTTTTTTGTCAGATGCATTCCATGGTTTGAAATTCACAGATAAAGTCCTGAAAGTTCCGTAAGGCATACTGATCTTTTGATGACTTGTTGTTAATTTCTTTAATGGAATTGTTACATGAAAACGTCGTTTCAAGATAACTTTTTTATATTTTGCAGTTATTGTTATGTTGCCTTCTTTTAAAGGTGTGATAACACCAGATTTACTAATCGTGGCAATGGATTTATCACTGCTTCGAAAAGTAACGGAAGCAAGAGATGCATTCGCAGGCTTGAGAGAAACATTCCAACGATATTTGTTCGGATATTTGATCAGTGTTTCAGAAGCAGCATCTTCTTCACAGGAAATTGCTTTGATGGCAATTTCAGGTGTTACTTTTACTTTAATAGATTTTTTTGCAATGACCTTACCAGATTTTGTTCTGACCACATGACGGATCACTGACTTACCGGTTTTCTTTGGTGTCAGGATACCTTTTTTTGATACTTTTACAACTCTAGAATTAGAAGATTCCCATTTGATTTTGTAGGAAGCTTTTTTCTTCTTAGAGTATCGAACAGATAGTGTCTGGCTGGATTTTAAAGGTAACTTGATAGATTTTTCTGCATTGGTAAAATAGATTTTAAATTTTTTACCTTTGGCGTATGTCTGGTGAGGACATAAGATAACAGACATGACAAGAAACAGATTCAGGCATGCCAGTTGTAAATATTTGCGTTGAACTTTCATTGATCACATCCCCTTTTTGTTTTTTAAATTAGCTCAAACAGGATAATTATAGACCGGTTGGCAAAAAAATACAAGGTTTTGCGGTGTATATAAAGTAAAAGTTTTTACAAAAGTATTACATTGTGATATAATACAGGTCAGTAAAATTAAGAGGAGTAAGATTGAATGAAGTTTACAAAGGAACATACAATGCAGATGAAAGGGATTGCGATCATTATCCTGTTGTTTCATCATTGCTTTTTGAATGCACAGCGTTGGGCTACGGTTCCGTATGAGAAACTTGCGACGACGAAGGGATGGGGGTATTACCCAATTTCGTTTGCACCATTTTCTTCTCATACGATACAATATCTTGCTAGTTTTTCAAAGATATGCGTAGCCATGTTTGTTTTTATGACTGGATACGGAATGTGGGTTTCTTATGAGAGTCAGAAAAAGAAAACAACGATGAGTAATTATATAAAGAAACGAATGGTCACATTAATGACAGGATTTTTGATCATTTTTGTTGTGACAGAGATTCTTGCGATTCCAACTGGACGTTTTATAGAAGTTTATGGACATGATTTTCGTAGTGTGGTCTATATGATCATTGATGCATTAGGATTAGCAAAATTACTGGGAACACCGTTATTTTGTCTGACATGGTGGTATATGAGTCTTGCAATCGTTTTGATCATGATTTTTCCATTTGTACATTCAATTATGGAAAAATATCAATGGGTCGTGGTTGTTGCATCTATTATCGTTCCAAGAGCTTGTGGATTTGGACAATCAACAGATTTGTTCCGATATCTATTAGCATACACACTGGGAATGTATTTTGCACAACATGACTTGCTTGCGAGAATAAAAGAAAAATTTATGGAACAGAATGTGGCAGGAAAACTGTTGTCTCTGATAGTATCATTGATAGGTTTGGCAGTTATCATAAAATGCCGACAAAATGCATGGATTGGATGGAAATATCTAGATTTTTGGGATGGCTTTGCAGCAATGTATGTGATCGTAAATTCATATATTTATATATTAAATGGAAAATGGATCGTAAAAGGATTAGGCTTCCTTGGAAAACATTCTATGAATATTTTCTTGATTCATTCATTTTACAGAGACGTATTTTTCCATGAATTTACATATTCATTTTATTATGCATGGTTAGATTATATAGTACTTATGGCAATTTCATTGGTGACATCGATTGTATTAGAATGGTTTAAGAAATTAATTCGATATGAGAAGTTTATAGAGTGGGTCAAAAGATTAGTAACAAAAGAAGGAGTAACAGTACATTGAAAAAAGAAAAGAAATCATCAATATTTTGGATATTGATCATATTTTTTGTATTATTTTCCATTTGGCAGTTATGGGTGCCGGAAGCACTGGATGATTGGCGATGGGGAAGTGAAGTAGGGATCATGAGATTAAAAACGTGGTTTGAAGGATATAATGGACGTTACTTTGGAGATATTTTGGTCATTGTTTTAACAAGATTGCCGATCGTATTGAGAAGTATGGCTATTTCTGGGATAATGACCGCAATGTTATACTTGATATATCAATTGACAGAATATAAGATATTATCATTTTTAATTTGTGCTTTTTTTGTAGTTAATATTCCAACAAGCTTAATGAGTCAGACATATGGATGGGTATCAGGATTTTCAAATTTCTGTGTTAGTGCAACGATGATTCTTGGATTTTTGCTATATCATATATCTATTTTCAAAGAAAAGAAAGTGTCGAAGTTGAAAACAGGGTTTTCAATGATCAATGCATTTCTTGGAAGCTTGGTTCTTGAAAATTCAACGGTATATCTAATTGTACTAAGTATCGCTTTTTTAATTATTTATGGTGTACAATATAAGAAGCTGCATAAAGGAATGTTACTTCATTTGATCATGGTTGGTATTGGTGCATTTTGGATGTTCTCGAATAGCGCATATCGTATGGCTGCGGCACATACATCACAAGGAACAGGAAAAGAGATCGCAGCGTTTGAATTAAGCTTTGAATGGTTTGCCTCTGCATTAAAGGTATACGCAGACACGATCATTAACTATTGGATCATGCCAAATCATTTATTAAATATAGTGACATGTGGAATGATTTTGATATTGCTTCAAAAGAGAAAGAAGAAAGGACAAGGATTGTTCTTGCTTCTGTTCAGTGGTTTTTTAGCATTTTATATATTTAATTTTATGAATCTTGGTATATGGAAAGATTATTTGGCATGGGGCAATGCAGCGCAGGCTGTAATAGCAACGACGTATTGTTTAGCATTGGTGGCTTTTAGTGCATGGTTTATTACAGATTTTAAGGATAAGGTGATCGTTCAGATCATTTTATGGTCACAACTGATTTTAATGGGACCATTGATCGTTGCAAGTCCGATTGCAATTCGTTGTTTTTATGTAACATATATCTTTTTTGTTTTATATCTTGGAGTATTGTTATCGTATAGTATACGAAGTGGATTTTTAAAGATAAGCAAAGGATATTTAAACACAGGGATCATGATGTGTATTTTCTTTGTGATGATCGGAAATATTGGTGTATATTATTTTGTTCATGGACAAGTGAATGACAGACTTCAATATATACAAACACAGATAAAACAAGGAGAGAAGAAGATTGAATTAAAGGAAATACCGCTTGGAGATACATACTGTTATGGTTTAGATGTATATAATCCAGCATGGGTATGGCGTTATAAGATGTATTATAATATCCCAGGAGATATTGAATTGAAATTCCCAGAGAGATAGGAGTAAGTGATGAGAGAGATAAAAGTAAGTGTTATCATACCAATTTATAACGTAGAAGAATATTTGGAAGAATGTCTGCAATCAGTTGTAGATCAGACATTAGAGGATCTGCAGGTCATCATGGTTGATGATGGTTCTTTGGATGGAAGTACAGACATTGCCAAGAAATTTGCTAGTCGATATGATCATTTTGAGTATGTAAGACAGGTAAATGGTGGACTTGGAAATGCGAGAAATACAGGAGTGAAGTATGCAAAAGGAAAATACATTATTTTTCTTGATTCAGATGATATTGTTCCAGATGATGCATACGAGAAAATGTATCTTGCAGCAGAGAAAAATCATAGCGAGATGGTAGTTGGAAGTGTTGCGAGATTTGACTCAAAGAAAGACCATATATCGAATCTGCATGAAATTGCATTTAGAAAATATATCGATAAAACACATATTACAGACAATACGGATCTGATTTATGATACAACCTCATGGAATAAATTAATTTTGAAAGAGTTTTGGGATCGTAATCATTTTGAATTTCCAGAGAGAATTCTCTATGAAGATATTCCAGTAACGATTCCTATGCATTATCTTGCTAATAATGTGACAATGGTGCAGGATGTCTGTTATCGTTGGAGAATTCGTGATGGAGCTAATAAGTCTATTACGCAGAGAGCAGATGACTTTACAAATATGAGAGATCGTATTACCGTTTTACGTATGGTAGATAAATTCTTTGAGGAGAATGTCAAAGAACAAGAATTATGGGATGCAAAATATTATAAATGGTTATATATTGATCTGATGATCTATGTGAACAACTGTATTTATCTTTCAGATAACAGAACACTCGAGATGATGAAGATCATTAAAGATTATATAGAAGAAACAATTCCTTTAGAAACGATCGATAAGTTACCAGTTTTATATCGTGAAAAATATGTGGCTTTGATGAATCTGGATGAAAAACGATTAGTAAAACTGCGTCAATATGAAGTTGATAATTATAAGAATTTAAAGATCGTGAAAAAGAACAACAAATATATTGGAAAATTCCCGAAAGCGATCGTAACTGGTGATAAGGCAGATATGACAGAGGCATTAGATCAGTGGAGACTTACTCAATTGATTTATGATGTGGCATGGCAGAAAGAGCAATGTGTGATCGAAGGATATGTATTCTTACGAGGATTATCTGTGCCAAATGTAAATGTACAAAAATTATCAGCACATTTGGTATGCTTAAGTACAGGAGAGAAGATTCCACTGGAAATACAAAGTATTAAGTCACAATATGCACAGAAGAAATTTGGCTTAAAAATTGATAACGAGACAAAACAGATCCATTTAGCAAATTATAAAGGTTGTGGATACCGGATCATACTGGATGCAGCCAAGATCAGAGAATTAAAGCTTGATGGAGAATACCATATATTATTAACTTATGAGAGAGACAGATGGAAGAAAGAGACTATTTTAAGAGGAATCTTAAAATCTCTTGGTAATAAATTGGACAAGAAAACATATTTTAAAGATCATATGCTGATCGAACTTAGCAAGTCTTACAGATATGATTTTAAAGTAAAAATTTCACAAAAGAACATCGAATTAAATGATATGAAATTGGACGGTGATCAGTTAAGATTAAAACTTTCTGAGAAAGTAGATGCATTATATGAAGCGAAAGATGCACATAATGCGGAAATCTTAAAAGCAGCTATAACACAGGAAGATGTTTCTGTGGATATTTCAGATATTCCAGAAAATAAACGATATATTGCAGTTAAAAAAGGTAATTTATTTATTCCTGTATACAAAGAAAAGAAAAAGAGAATCTTTGTAGAAAACCAGAAGAATCAGTTAGTAGAAGAAACATCAGGAGATCATAGATGCTACCTGTTAAATCGAAAGGCAGTACCTGTGATACGAGATGTAAAACAGAATGAGGAACAGTTTTCATTTGAGATCATCAATAAAAATATCGGTAACTGGCAGAGAGCAACATTGTATGTCGAAGATCCATTAGAAGAAGAAAAGATTATTCTTGGAACAGGATCCGTGAATCAACATGGAGAAGAGGAGAAAGTTGTCATTTCTTTAAGTTTAAAGGATGAAAAAATCATCAAGAATCTTTATGCAAGACGTCGTCAGGTGTTTATTTTATATGAAAATAATGAACAGCAGAAGGTATGTGCACTTGGTGGGGAACATAAAGTTTTTGATAAAAAATACTACACGAAAGAAAGAAGATATCGATTTATTATTGATCCAGAAGATGATTTTCTGTATTTTACTACGCTGAGAGTCAAGGAATTCCTGACAAGAAGTGCGAAGAAAAGAGCTTTTGTCAATAGATTCTTATATCCGTTATTAAGACTTCTTCCATTAAAGAAAAAATGGATCGTATTTGAATCTATGTGGGGAAGTAAATTTAGCTGTAACCCTAGATATTTATATGAATATATTGATAAGAATCATCCAGATTATACATGTATCTGGTCATTAAAAGATGAATGCATTCCGATCACGGGAGATGGTGTTAGAGTCAGAAGACTATCTTGGAAGTATTTATATTATATGGCAAGAGCAAAATACTTTGTGAATAATGTAAATTTTGCTGATTCTTATGAGAAGAGAAAAGGGCAGATTGAAGTACAGACGATGCATGGAACACCATTAAAGACAATTGGATTGGATGTACCAGGTGATTTCCCTACAAAGAAATCAGAAAAGAAGTATATTAGAAAGTGCAAACGTTGGGATTATCTGATCGTGCAAAGTAAGTTTGTTGCGGATCTTGCACCATCTGCATTTAAATTTGAAAACACGATCATGGATACTGGATATCCAAGAACAGATATTTTGTATTCTTCTAATAACGAAGAAGAAATGGGTAGATTAAAAGAAAAATTAGGACTTCCAAAAGATAAGAAAGTCATCATGTATGCACCAACATGGAGAGTGCGTGATAAGTTTGAATTAATGCTAGATCTTGAGAAGATGAAGGAAAAATTTTCAGATGAATATGTATTGATCTTAAGATTGCATCACTTTTCAGCAAAAGGTTGGAAAGGAGTTCCAGCAGATGGATTTGTGTATGATCTTACGGATTATGAATCTATTGAAGATTTATATATCATTACAGACATCCTGATCACAGATTATTCTTCTGTAATGTTTGATTATGCAGTTCTCGACAGACCAATGTTATTCTTTACATATGATCTGGATGAATATAGAGATAAGCTTCGTGGATTTAATATTGATATCGAAAAAGAAGCACCAGGACCATTACTATATACGTCTGATGAGGTGTTAGATGCGATTGAGCATCTGGATGAAACGATTGAAAATTCAAAACAGAGAGTCGATGCATTCCATGAAACATACATTCCATATGAATGTGAAAATTCATCTGAAAAAGTATTTAATATGATGCAGGGAAAATAAAAATTAATTTAAAACAATAAGGAAAGAAACAATGAATAAAATAAAGAGGGCAGCATTATGCATAATTGTAATATCAGTTGTGTTTGGAATCAAATTGTCGAATAAAAAAACGGATGTATCTGCGAAGCAGACACTTTTTGTCATGGGTGATTCTAAAAGCAGTTTTTATCCACGAAAGAGATACCCAAGACAGGGATGGGTGCAGCAGTTTATTCCGATGCTCAAGAGCAAAGGAAAAGTTAAGCCATATCATCCGGAAGAATGTAAAGATTATGAAAAGGTTGTAAGATATGATTTTCATAAATACAGCATTGAGAATTGGTCGAAAGGTGGGATATCGTGTAAGACATTTTATGAGACAGGACGTTTTGCGGGAATGTTAAAACGGATTAGGAAAAATGATTATGTCATCATAGCACTTCAGCATAATGATAAAAAACCTGACGTAGGTGAGAAAGTGGCAGATTATAAATATTACCTGATTTATTTTACACAGCATATTCAAAGAAAAGGCGGAAAAGTTATCTTCATGACAACACCACCGAAGAATTATGCAGACAGGAAGACATTTAAAATATATGTGCCAGAGTATCGTAATGCAATGCTGCAGGTTGCAAAAGATTTTAAATGTAACTATATTGATTTAAGCAGGTTGTCAACGGATTATTTTAATTTTCGCGGCAAAAACTATGTTAATACATTGTATATGAAATTGAATCTAGGACAATATCCAGCATGGGAGCAGGGAATCAATGATGATACGCATTTTCAAAGGGATGGTGCGAGAGTTTTAGCACGTATCATTGTAGTAGATCTTCAGGCGAATCGACAGATTCCAATGTTGAATAAGCAGTTTAGACAAAACACTAATGCTCTTTATGCAACGTTTCAAGAAGCAGCTACATATAAAAATAAAAAACAATACATAGACAAATCATGGAATAATATGGTCAAGCAGCGCAATAATGCATGGACGATCCTATATACTCCAGGTGCAACAAATAAACAATGCCATAAGGCAGAACAATCTTTAAGAAGGTCATTGAAAGGTTTAAGAAGGAAACATGGATAAAATAAGAAAAATTATTCGATTTGTAAAAAGATTATTTCCAAAAACTCCAAAGATGAAATTTATCTATGCCTGGTATTATAAACATGGCAAGATCAATGAAAAACAAGCACTCTTTGAGTCATTTCACGGCAAGGATGTGTCAGATTCATCATTGGCAATCTTGCAGGAGTTTTTGAAAATGCCGGAATCGAAAGATTTCAAGATCTATTTTGCGACGAATGATAAGAAACGTGATCAGAAATTTATTGATTCTATCGGATTGAAGGTAGAACTTGTAGATATTGCAGATTTTAAATATGTAAAAGTGCTTGCAACATCCAAGTATCTGATCAATAACAGTTCTTTTCCGGCGTATTTCATTCGAAGAGATGAACAGGTGTACCTACAGACATGGCATGGAACACCGTTAAAGACATTAGGAAAACGAATGCGTTTTGGAATTGAATCCATGTATAATGTGCAACATAATTTCTTACATGCGAACTACATCATGTTCCCAAATGAATTTACAAGAAAAGCGATCATGGAAGATTATAATCTGGAAGCTTTGTATACAGGAACTGTTGTGATGAATGGATATCCAAGAAACAGTATTTTTATGGATTATGAGAAAGCTGATCAGGTAACAAAGAAACTTGGAAATGAAGATTATACAACGATGGCATATATGCCAACATGGCGTGGACAGAGTAATCATGATGTGAATACGTCTGAATATAGCAGAGAGATCAATCAGCTGTTACATTATCTTGATGAGAATTTAAAGGATGATCAGAAATTATATGTAAACTTTCATCCAATTGTGCAGAAGTTCGTAAAGCTGGATAATTATGAACATATTTATCCATTTCCAAGTGGTGTTGACAAGTATGAATTTTTAAATAGTGTTGATGCACTGATCACGGATTACTCAAGTGTATTTTTTGATTACTCGATTACAAGAAAACCAATTATTTTGTATATGTATGACTATGAAGAATATATGCATGATAGAGGAATGTATTTTGATATCAAAGAATTGCCATTTAGAAAGATCTATGACAAGGAAGCATTAAGAGATTGTCTGGTCAACGAGACATTCCGAGAAGATTCTTATGAAAATGATAAGGAATATACAGAAAAATATATTCAGTATGATTCTATTGATGCTGCAAAGAATATGGCAGAACTTGTATTTCATGGAAATATGTGCGATATGCCAACGATCGATTACAGTTTTAACAAAGAAAAGAAACGAAGAGTTTTGCACTATCCAAATGTAAAAACAGCACAGACGATTGATACGATCGCGCAGATCGCTAAGAAAGATGAAGATGTAGTGATCTTTGAAAAACGTTTCTTCAATCCAGAATTAAGCAGTCATCTACATGATAATTATCTTGATGATTTTGATTATATTTTTATTACACGAACACTTCCAAGAACCTATGCAGAAGAAGTGTTAAAGAGAAAGAGTGCCAAGGTCAGAAAAGAACTTCATAAGAGGGAGATCAAGAGATGCTTTGCAGATCTTCCAGTATATTCAAAGTTTGAGACAGAATACTATCATGGAGAAGCAGGAGAGACATTTTCTTTCAATAAGAAAAAAATGATCAATGCATCCATGCGAGTAATGGAAGACCATTTGGAGATTAAGTTTGAGGAAGGCAAGAAAGGTCAGCCAAAGAAGCTGTTACTTGTAAATAAGAAAAGTCAGATCATTTATACAAGGGATCTAACAGAAAAAGAATGGAAAGATCATTGTATCAAGGAATATTTTGATGAATTTCTTTCGCTTGAAATTGCGGATATGAACGGACGATATCAGTTGATGATCGAATTAGAAGATGAAAATGGCAACAAACTGCCATATTTCTTTGTAGATCGTAAAGAATATGCAAAACGAAAAGAAGCGATGGATGAATTAGATAAATCTTCTGTATATATGACAGGAATCAAGAAACATGATATCATCTATCAGAATACATTCGAGCCTGCGGATACAAGTGTGATTCCTTATATGAATGAAGTAGATGGAAGATTTTCTGTATTTATGGGAGATCAGGCACAGTTATCTGTTCGTAATATGCGTGGACAAGTATTGAAATTCAAGATTAAAGGTTCAAAAGTTCATGTAAAAATGAAATATAAAAACAAAGAAGCTGGAATCAAAAATGTCATATTATCATATCGAAGTAAAGTGGAGACAATCGATTATCCATTTGAATATAAAGTAACGAGATCAGGTGATCATTATATCATTGATGCTCAGATCGATATGTCGGTATTATCACTGGAAGAACTGTTTTGGGATGTATTTGCTGTAACAGAGAAGAATGGAGAAGAAGTAAGAGTAAGTGCATATTGGAGCAGATGGCAGAGATTAAAATTATTACTGATGAATTATCAATGTGATGTTGATAAAGAGCATATTATTTTCCCTTATTCGACGATCACATGCAAAATGGCATTTACTTATCGTACAAGATCAAAATATGATGGATTTGATGTAAAGATCAAGGAATTAGCAGCTTTTGGTGTTTATACGTTGTTATTACCATATTGGAAAAAGAAACGAGTATGGTTAGTATTTGAAAAATTCTGCTCTATGGCGCAGGATAATGGATATTATTTCTTCAAATATTGTATGGAGCAGCTTCCAAAAGAAAAGAAGCAGCATATTTATTATATTCTCGATACAGATTCTGCTGATTATGATAAGATGAAGCAATATGGAAAACATGTGATTCCATTTATGAGTTTTCGACATATTTTATATTCACTTGTTGCCAATTTATATATAGCTTCTGATTCAAAGAAACATTTATATACATGGAGAGCAAAACCAAATGTGATCTCAAATCGTATTTCAAAACATAATATCTTGTTTTTACAGCATGGGGTGACAGCATTAAAACGTGTACATCCGATTTTTGGAATGAAAGGTTCAAGTCCTATGACTCATTTTACAACGACATCAAGATTTGAGCATAAGATCATTGTAGAGAATTTTGGATATGAAGATGGAGATGCACCGATTCTTGGATTTACGAGATGGGATGTTCTGGAAGATACTTCAAAACCAGAGGAAAAGATCATTCTTGCAATGCCGACATGGAGATCATGGTTGGAAGAAAAGAGTGCAGAAGAGTTTAAGGCAAGTGATTATTATAAAAACTATATGAAACTGTTACAGAGTCAGAAACTTGCAAGAATCTTAAAAGAAAATGATGTTAAATTGATTTTTTACATTCATCCAAAGTTTAAAGATTATTTGAGCGAGTTTAATGTCAGTGGAGATAATATTGAGTTGATTCCATTTGGAACAGAGCCATTAAATGAGATCATGAAGAAATGTTCTATGCTGATCACAGATTATTCTAGTGTATGCTGGGATGTATGTTATCTTGATAAACCCGTATTATTCTATCAGTTTGATTATGATATGTATATGCAGGCGCATGGAAGTTATCTGGATATGGAGCATGAACTATTTGGAGAACGTTATACAGAATACGAGAAATTGATCGATGGAATTGAAGAGTATATTCACAATGGATTTAAAGAAAAAGAAGAATATACAAAATTAAAAGATTATTATTTTGAATATCGTGATAATGATAACAGTAAACGTACGTATGAATATATCATAAGCAAAGGATATTAAAATGGACAAAAAGAGGAGAATAAAATATATAGATTTGTGCAAAGGCTTAGGAATCTTGATGGTAACATGGGGACATATTACCAAGCTTGATAATCCAGTCGATACGTGGGCGGCATCATTCAAGATGGCAATTTTCTTTGTTGCTGCCGGATATCTGATCCGGTATGCAGATTCTTATCGGACACAGACATTAAAGGGATATTCAGTAAAGTTATTGAAATCATTGATGCTGCCATATGTATTGTTTAGTATTTTGTCGATTGGCTTTCGATTTGCAACGATGATCATGAAACACAGAATTGATATTCCGGCGATCAAATCTTATATTTTGGCAACGATCACATTAAGAGGAACATTTGCACTATGGTTTTTACCGGTGTTATTTATTGCGGAGATCCTGTTTTTCTGTCTTATCAAATATCTTCCGAAATGGATGAGGATCGTGATATTGATCGTGATACCTGTTTTTGGAATTTGGGAGTCTTATTTTATCAGACACTTGATCGTTTCAGTGGATCCATTAACATTTGAAAGAATATCATTTTTGGTCTTACCGATCAGTAAAGCATTGATCGCATTATGGTTCTTGGAGATAGGACATATTGGATGTATGTTATTCAGTAAAGTAACATACAGAGAAATCCGATTTATGATCGGACTGGTATTTACAATTGGAAATATCTTCTTATCACAGCAAAATATTGGAGTGGATTTAAATAATATTTCTTTAGGTATTCACCCACCACTATTTTTTGTTACAGGAATCATTGGATCTTTTGGAGCACTATTTGTCTTTGAATTTCTTGAAGATTATGTTCCATTTACGATACTGAATTATTTTGGAAAGAATTCTTTGATATTAATGTGTACACAAAGACCGTTTTATATTATTTCTACTGCAACTGCAGGATGGAAGATCATATCAGGAATGCCAGGGATCATGGCATGGAGATATTATATTGACTGCCTTGGGGCAATGATTCTTGTGATGATCATTGAATACTCAATAATAACATTTGTTAATACAAAAGCTAAATTTTTGATCGGAAGATTTTAGATAGTTGAATAATCTGTTAAGTAATAGTATAATAGCAAGGTGTAAATTAAAAATATCAAAATGGAGAAGTACAGTGAAATCTTATATTGAAAATTTTAAAAAGTACAGATTCCTTTTATGGGAACTTGTAAAGAAAGGTGTTAAGTTAAAATACAGAAGATCATATTTAGGTATTTTATGGACACTGTTAGAACCGTTAATGACAATGATCGTACTAAGTGTAGTATTTGGTACATTGTTTGGAAACAAGGATCCACATTTTCCAGTATATATCTTATGTGGACGTTTGATGTATAGTTTCTTTTCATCTGCGACAAATGGTGCGATGAAAGCGATCAGGACGAATGCAGGAATGATCAAGAAAGTATATGTGCCAAAATATATTTATCCATTATCCAGTGTATTGTTTAATTATATTATTTTTGCTATCTCTTTGATCGTGTTGGTAGTAGTATCTATTGTTTTGAAGGTATATCCAACCATTTATCTGGCACAGGCGATCATTCCATTGATCTTATTACTGATCACAGCTTTTGGAGTTGGAATGATCCTATCTACGATGGCAGTATTCTTTAGAGACTTAGAATATTTATGGTCTGTAGGATTAATGATCATTATGTATGCATCAGCAATTTTCTACAAACCAGGGAAGTTATTAAAATCAGGTTTTGGATGGATCTTAAAATGCAATCCATTATATCTTCTGATCCATAATTTTAGACAGGCTGTTTTTGGTATGCCGATGAATATGAAGTTTTTAGCTGCATCCATCGTGTTTGCAATCGTAAGTGTTATTGTAGGATTGATTTTCTTCTATAAGAAGCAAGATGAATTCATTCTGCATATTTAGGAGGGTATCATGGCAAAGAAAGAAGTATTGAAAGTTGAACATGTTGGAATGAAGTTTAACTTAAGTCAGGAAAAGGTTGATGATCTGAAAGATTATGTGATCAAGTTATTGAAACATCAGATTTCATATAATGAATTCTGGGCATTAAAAGATATTAATTTTACTCTTAACAAAGGGGATCGACTTGGAATCCTTGGATTGAATGGAGCTGGAAAGAGTACACTGTTAAAGGTTATTGCAGGGGTATTAAAAGCAACGGAAGGAACTGTGACAGCTAAGGGGAAGATCGCTCCATTGCTTGAATTAGGTGCTGGATTTGACCAACAGTATACAGGACGTGAGAATATTTATCTTTATGGAGCAGTTCTTGGATTCTCAAAGAAGTTCTTAGATGAGAAGTTAGATGAGATCATAGAGTTCTCAGAACTGGGCAAATTTATAGATGTCCCAGTTAAGAACTATTCTTCAGGTATGAAATCAAGACTTGGATTCTCTGTTGCAACATTGGTGGAACCAGATATCTTGATCCTGGATGAAGTATTATCTGTCGGAGATGCGAAATTCCGAAAGAAAAGTGAAGCAAAGATCATGAGTATGTTTGACAAAGGAGTTACAGTATTATTTGTATCTCATTCTTTAGATCAGGTAAAGAGATTATGTAATAAGGCAATCCTACTTGAAAAAGGAAAGATCATTTCTCATGGATCGATTGAAGAAGTAAGTAAAGTATACGAAGAGAAAACAAAGTAAGATAGAAGACACGGAGGTGTGATATGAGAAAAGTAATCACATATGGAACATTTGATTTACTGCATGCGGGACATATCAATTTATTGCGCAGAGCAAAAGAATTAGGTGATTATTTAATTGTAGTTGTATCAACAGATGAGTTTAACTGGAATGAAAAACAGAAAAAATGTTATTTCAGTTATGAAGAAAGAAAAAAACTGGTAGAAGCAGTTCGTTATGTGGATCTTGTGATTCCAGAAGAAAACTGGGATCAGAAGATTTCCGATGTGAAAGAATATCATGTAGATACATTTGTTATGGGAGATGACTGGAAAGGTAAGTTTGATTTCTTAAAAGATTACTGTGAAGTCGTATATCTTCCAAGAACAGAAGGAATTTCTACAACAAAGATCAAACAGGATCTTGGATTAAACGGAACAACAGCGAATAAATAGCAAGAGTTATGAATTAAGATATAAGAGGAATTTCGTTGACAATAGAGGTTATGAACGGCTAGAGACGGAATTCTTCTTTTCTGCGTTATCAAACAAAAAGAATTTAAGATAATGCTGTAGATGAAAGGATTAGTTTTTGATGCATTTTATAGAAATTAGCAATATTTTTAAAAGTGAAAAAAAGAGATATAAAGTTACCGCAGTTTTAAAATTACTGATCGTGTTTGCATTGCTTGGATTCTTTTTATCAAATAAGCCAATGTATCATGTGCAGACTGATTTTTACCTGAAACGTATGGGATTTGTATTTTTGGCATGTTTTTGGATGGTATTTGTAACAGTTTGCGACATTCGTTTGAGTCAGAAGGTTGACAGGGCTTTTGTGATCATTCTTGGAGTGATCGCACCAGTTATGGGATGGATTTTGTCAGAATTTTTGATCAATGAAGCAGAGTGTGCATTTCCGCCGACACAGTTCTATCAGAAAGAGCCACTTTGGATCGTTCTAAGTCTTGCAATGATCATTTTGGTGGATCTGCTGATCATATTTTTGACGAACAGCATCAGAGTTGGATCAGTGATCGTATCATTTGTATTGTTTATCTTTGCGGTAGTTGTATGTGTTGTATATGAATTTCGCGGGATTCCGATGATGGCACCAGATATTTTAACAGTACAGACGGCTACTAGCGTGATGGGTAATTATACATTCAAATTGACGTTTGAACAATATAGTGTGATCTTGGTATGTATGGCATTTTTCTTTACATTTTTAAGACTTCATGAGGTAAAGGTTACAGAAAAAAGAGTATTTCACATTGCAGGATTTATTGTTGTTGCATTAGGATGCGGATTGTTCACAAATCAGATTATACTGTCTGATTTTATGGATGAGCACCAGATCAATATTCGTATGTTCCGTCCAATGGAAAGTTATCAAAAATATGGAGGCGTGCTGACATTTGCAAGAAGTGTTGGATATGCGGTCGTGAAGAAGCCAGAAGGATATACAACAGCGAAGGTTGATCAGATCATTCAGGAATATGAAAAGAAATCAGCGAATGAACAGCAAAGTACAGCAAAGCAATATCCGAATATCATAACAGTTGTCAATGAAACATTCGCAGATATTAAGGTGCTGGGAGATTTTAAGACGAATGAAGATTATATGCCCTATTTCCATAGTTTGAAGAAGAATTGTGTGACAGGATATACGTATGCATCGATTGTAGGTGGTCAGACAGCGAATACAGAATTTGAATTGTTGACAGGAAATACTCTTGGTTTTTTATCAGCTGGAACGACAGCATTTCAGCTTTATATTCATGGGCAGATGCCTTCACTAGTTAGTAATCTAAAGGCAGAAGGATATTCTGGAAATAAAGCGATGCATCCGTTCAATCCGTATAATTATAATCGACCAGCTGTATATAAAGATTTTGGATTTACGGATTTTATTGATAAATTTGACTTTCCTAAGAATGTAAAAAGGGTTAGAGAGTATATTTCTGATGAGGCAAATGTAGATCGCATTATTTCTGAATATGAAAAGAATCGTAAGAAGACAGATCAGCCATTTTATATGTATAATATGACGATCCAGAATCACAGCCCTTATGATAAGGATGCAGCCAACTTTAAACAGCCGATCAAGATTGAAAGCAGCAAATATGATGCTGAGGCCAACAGATATCTAAATCTGATCAAATATTCAGATGACAGTTTAAAACAGCTGACAAGTTATTTTGAAAAATGTAAAGAGCCAACGATCATTTTATTTTTAGGAGATCATCAGCCAAGATTGACAGATGAATTTATGAATAAGATCACAAACGGTCAATATCAGACTTGGAGCAGCGAACAGATGATGAAGCGTTATCAGGTACCATTTGTGATCTGGGCCAATTATGACATTAAAGAACAGCATATAGAGAAGACAAGCATGAACTATATCCAAAGTATCCTGACCAAGACAGCTGGAGTAAAGATGACAGGATATCAGAGATTTTTAAATGAGGTTCGAAAAGAAGTGCCAACGATCACATCGCAGGGATATTGGGGAAAGAATGGAAAATTTTATCAGATTAATGATAAAGGATCACCATATTATGGTATAATACAGAAGTATCGTATGATTCAGTACAATATGATGTTTGATAAGAAGAATCGCAGAGATTCATTCTTTGAAGTAAGTAAATAGGAGTGCACGTATGAAGCAACTGATTAAGAATATTACGATTCAGATATATAAAGTATTAACATATCTGATTCCAGTAAATAAAAAGATGATTATATTTCAGAGCAGCAATGGACGTAACTATACAGGAAATCCAAGATACATCTATGAAGAGATGGTAAGAGAAGGCCTTGATCAAGAATATGAATGTATCTGGTTTTTCTTTGATACAAGTATAGAAGTTCCAGGTAAATGCAAGAAGATAAGGAATAATTATTTCCCATATTTTTGGTATTTAATGAGAGCAGGAATCTGGGTATTTGATAGTCGTCAGCCATTATATGTGCGTAAGAAGAAGCATATCACATACATTCAGACATGGCACGGAACACCGCTTAAGAAGCTTGCGCTTGATATGGACCGAATGGATATGGGTGGAAGTACGGATATTGAGAATTATCATGAACAGTTTAGAGTAACATGTAAGGATTGGGATTATCTAGTATCACAGAATAAGTTTTCTACAGATATTTTCAGATCATGTTTTGCATTTAAAGATCGTCCGATCTTACAGATCGGATATCCAAGGAATGATATTTTGATCAATGATAATTCTCCTACTAAGATCAGAGAATACAAAGAAAAACTTGGACTTCCATTGGATAAGAAGATCATATTATATGCTCCAACTTGGAGAGATAATGAATATAGCGAGAAAGGAAAGTACAAATTTGCTTCAAAACTAGATTTTGATAAAGCAAAGGAGGCATTATCAGATGAATATATATTCATTGTAAAATATCATTATCTTGTATCAGATAAGATTGATTGGACACCATATAAAGGATTCGTTTATACATTCGACGAGACAAAAGATATTGCATGGTTATACCTTGTGTCAGATATGTTGATCACGGACTATTCTTCTGTAATGTTTGATTATAGTATTCTTAACAGGCCGATGTTATTCTTTGCATATGATCTGGAAGACTACAAGGAGAATCTGAGAGGATTTTATTTTGACTTTGTCAATGATATTCCAGGACCGATTTCAAGAGATACAGATCAGTTAATCAAAGATATTAAAGAATATAATGAAGATAGTTGGAAAGAAAAATATAAGAATTATCATGATAAATTCAATGGCATAGATGATGGACATGCTTCACAGAAGGTCATTGACGTGATAAAGAAGGTAAGCAGATAGAGATCTGCCGAACAATAACACAGTCAGGAGGTTTGAAAACAATATGGTAACGATTCTGTTAGCGACATTGAATGGAGAGGATTATTTAAAAGCGCAGTTAGAATCAATTGCAGCTCAGACCTATGAAAACTGGCAGCTGGTCGTGGGTGATGATGGTTCTACGGATGGTACGATCAGCATTCTTGAAGAATTCAGTAAACAATATCCGGAACAAGTGACGATCATTAAGAATGATCCGCCACAGGGAAGTGCCAAAGACAATTTTATTTCACTGATCCAAAATTCTTACGGACCGTATTTTATGTTTTGTGATCAGGATGATGTGTGGAAACCAGATAAGATTTATCTGACATTACAGAAGATGGAAGCGTTAGAGGCAAGATATGGAGAGAAAACACCGATCTTGGTTCATTCAGATCTGTCAGTTGCAGATCATAACTTAGAGATGGTTGCAGAGTCATTCTTTCAGTATGCGAATATTCCAAAGAGAATTGTATTGAATCAATTGATGGTACAAAATTCTGTGACAGGGTGTACGATGATGATCAATCGTTGTCTGCAACAATATTTTTTACGGCCGTTACCGATGTCTAAGATCATCATGCATGATTATTGGGCGGCATTGATCGCGAAAGTGTTTGGCAAGATTGGTTTTGTAAATGAGCCAACGATGTATTACCGTCAGCATGGCAATAATTCTGTTGGTGCGAAAGATGCAAAGAATCCTGTCTTTTTGTATCATCGTCTCAAAGAAGGAAAGAACAGCTATCGCCGTATGATGATCGAATCTATGGAGCAGATGCAGGGATTTGTTGAGACATATGGGGAAGAGATTGATAATCTGGATGTTTATGAACTTCTTGAGAGTTATGGAGAATTGTATTATAAAGGAAAGATCAAACGATTGAGTTTTTATAAAAATCATCACGTATTAAAGGAAGGAAATATCCGAAAGCTGATGCAGTGGCTTTGGGGATAGGAATATTTATGAAAAAAGCATTAGGACTTGCAGGAAAATATGTGATCATGTTTCTGTCGTGTTTATTTCCAAGAAGCAGAAAGATATATATCTTTGGAGCATGGCTTGGAGAACAGTTTGCAGACAATCCAAAATATCTGTTTTTAGAAGCACAAGAGCATAAAGAGATCCGTCCGATATGGATCACGAAAAATGAATCAGTCTGCAGAAAAGTCAGGGAGCTTGGATATGAAGCTTATATGTTTGACAGTTTCAAAGGGATTTTAATGCAGCTTCGGGCCAAATACGTGGTAGTCTGCAATGGGATCAGTGATGTAAATCATACATTTATGGGACGAGCAGTATTCTTAAATCTTTGGCATGGGGTTCCATTAAAGAAAGTTGGCTATGATGATGATAAGGTCAAGAATTGGGATAGCAAGGGTCAGAAAATCCGAAGAATGATTCAGGAAATCCCATTAGGAAAAGAGTATGTAGTAGCAACAAGTGATTTTTATGCACCGATCTATGAAAGTGCATTTCGAAGATCAAAGAGTCATATCATAACATTGGGACAGCCAAGGAATGATATATTCTATGATCAAAGTGGAAAATTTCATGCTTCTCATCAGTTGTCAAAAGCGGCAAAAGGAAAGAAAGTCATCTTATATACGCCGACACACAGGAAAGAAGGTAAAGTGGCATTTCCTTTGGAAGAACATTTTGATTTTAAAGTGCTCAATGATTGGTGTATCCAAAATGATATTTTGTTCGTGATCCGGCGCCATTTTTATCATAAAGATGAGAAAGTAGATTTCTTCATGTATTCTAATATAACAGATATCACAGAGAGATCCATGGATATTCAGGAATTATTAATGGATACGGATATTCTGGTTACAGATTATTCAAGCACATATATAGATTATCTATTACTGGATCGGCCGGTAGTCTTTTATAATTTTGATTATCAGGATTATCTGGAGCATGATCGTGGTATGTATTGCGATTATGAGAAGGCGGCTCCGGGATATAAGGCAGAGACATTTGAAGCCTTGATGGAAGAATTCGAACGTCTGGTACAAGGCGAAGATCATTTTAAAGAGGTTAGAAGGCAGGCAAGGGATTTCTTTTATTGCAAAGAAGGCCAGGGAATGGTTGGAGAAACATTGTTAGGAATCTTGAAGAATATAAAATAAAAAGAAGCTTTTGATCTATGAGTGAATTCATAGATCGAGAGCTTCTTTTTTGCATTTTGAGTTGATATTCAGGATTAATATCCAGCACGATAAATGATCTTCTGATTGATACGGCTAAGCTCATCACTGACTTGATAGTCCGATGTACCAAAGAGGTATTTATGTGCGCGGATCGCATTCTCTTTCAATGTTGTAGGGAATCCATAATAAGTACCATAATAACGGAGCTCTTTCTGGTCCCAAGGGAATCCCTGCTGATCTTTGATGTCATACTTGAAAACAGATAAGAACATATCAAACAATTCATCCTGACTCATATTTGTCTTTACCTGAGGAAGTATCTCATCCATAACAGACATCATCTTCAAAGGATTTTTCTTGGCTTTGTCAAAAATCTTCTGAAGGACTTCTCGTTGTCTTCCGGCTCTTGCAAGGTCACCGCCAGCGGTATAACGGATTCTGGAATAAGCAACGGCTTGATTTCCATCCAGAGTATAAGTACCGGCAGAAGAAAGTTTTGGAGAATGTCCACCGTTGATACGATTCATGTCACCGATATAAGCATTTAAATTCTTTAAGATGCTTTTATCGACTTTTACTTCGATTCCGCCAACAGCATCAACGATATCAGCAAGAATCTTAAAGTTTACAGTTGCGTATTTTTCAATATTCAGATCAAGATTACGATTGATCGTGCTGATCGCAAGCTCTGGACCACCCCAAGAATAAGCGGCATTGATCTTACTGTATTTTCCATTAATACTTACATATGTATCACGATAGATCGATAACAGTTTGACATCTTTGGTTGAATTGTTGATGCTGACAACTATGATAGAATCAGAACGGTTTCCACGATCTGACATACTTCCAGTCTGAGAATCAATTCCGAAAAAAGCATAGTTGGTATAGTCAGTCATATTGCTGTCTTTGTTTACAGTGACAAGCTGGCTGTGATCAAGACTTTTTGTTGATATTTTCCCAAGTTTTTTGTGAACTGTGGAAAGCGTAAGTCCGACTAATACAGCGATCACAAGAATGAGAATGATCAAGATCCGAAGTGGAGATCTTCTTCTTCGTTTTCGCTTTGTGTGTTTGGCATGTTTTATATGCTGTGCTGTCATAATGTATTCCTCCAGATTTCCTTAAATAGTTAAGTTTGTACAGAAAAAAGGATGAAAAACTCCATCCTTTTCTTGCTGTTTAATATGCATTTTTATTGACAAATCCCTTAAAGAATGTAAGAAATAATATCTTGATATCAAGTCCCAAAGACCAATTCTCAATATAATACAGGTCATGCTCGATTCTGCTTCGGATGGAAGTATCACCACGGAATCCATTGACCTGAGCCCATCCAGTAATACCTGGACGAACTTGATGCTTGATCATATAACGAGGAATCTCTTCTTTAAATTTCTCGACAAACAAAGGTCGTTCTGGACGTGGCCCGATCAGACTCATATCGCCTTTTAATACATTCCAGAATTGAGGAAGTTCATCAAGGCTTGTCTTACGGATTACACGTCCAACAGGTGTAACACGGACATCGTTCTTGGTTGTCCATTCTTTGGCCTCTTTCTTAGGATCCTGTACACCCATGGAACGGAATTTGTACATCTTAAAAGGTTTATTCCCAAGACCGATACGTTCTTGGGCAAAAATGATCGGTCCAGGAGAACTCTTCTTCACAAGGATCGCAACGATAAGCATGATCGGTGAGAATAAGATCAGCGCAATGATAGAACCGATAATATCGATCAGACGTTTGATCAGTTTATTCATCGTATTTGTTAATGGTACGTTACGGATATTGATAACTGGGAGTCCGTCCAGATCTTCAGTGTATGGGTTGGTGGAAATAAAGTTATAGTAATCTGGAACAAACTTTGTATGCACACCAGACTTCTCACAGATTGCAACGATCTGTTCCAGTTTATGGTATTCATTCAGATTCAGAGTGATCGCAACTTCATCAAGAGATGTCTTCTCAAGATAAGCGGCAAGATCTGAAAGTGTACCAATCTTCTTGATTCCACGATATTCAAAATTATCACTGACAAGATCATCAAAAATCCCATGAACTTTTAAGCCCCATTGAGGATTTGATTTGATGCGGTCGATATATGCAGCTGCTGAAGTACTGAAACCGATAAATACCGTATGTTTGATATTGCGTCCTTTCTTACGATTCGTTTTCAAAATCCTGCGTATGATATATCTGGATAAAAGACCAAAAATAAAGTTAAATAAATAAAATAACAGATATAAAGAACGAGGAAAGTTCTGAATCTGCCATACAGTGATCACAAATGCAGAAAGTCCAAGTCCGATCAGATTCGCTTTGACCAGATTCACAAGTTCCTTGGAACCTCGCTGGTAACGCTTTGGTGTATAAAGACCAAAGAACGAATACAATAACAATAACAGGATCAAAGAGCTGATCAGCGGTTTCTGATATTGATAAAACTCTGGATAATAGCGGTTGAGATCGAAAATCTCCTGATTCAGCCAGAATCCAAAGATCGTGCATTTAAATCTTATATACCATGCTGCAAATCCTGCAAAATAAATGCAGACAGCATCCATCACGACATGCAGTCTGTTTAAGTAAGTTTGGTTTTGTTTGATCATATGATAAATACTCCTTTTTCACTTCCTTCTATTATAAGGGATAAAAAGAGATCATACAATGACAAATGACTTAACTTTTTCTTATTTTTGTATTTTGTACTTATTGACACTCTCATCATTTTCACGAAAAATGAGAAAAAAGAGGAAATCATTTTTTAGTAACATATTAATCACAGTTTTTACACATTTATAAGATATATTTATCTCATAAAAGATAAAGGTCGAAACAAAAGATCAGGATTGAAAGGAGAATTAATCATGAGTGAATATAATACAAATCAGGATGGACAGTGGAAGACTTCCGATCAGTGGAGAACGGAGGAAGCGAACGACCATTCCAATCCTAAGAAAAACAAAAATGGCGGCAGAGGAAAATATGTTGCAAAATTAGCAGCATCTGCAGTAGCTTTTGGATTGATCGCAGGGCTTGTGATGCAGGGAGTCACATATGGATTTAGCAGAGCAGGCATTGGAAATGGTGCAACACAGCTTGCAACAACGAAGACAACAAGCAGCAGTTCAAGTACCAGCAGTAATGACCTCTCAGGCGTATCAAAAAATGTTATGCCATCGATCGTATCGATCACAGGAAAGTTCGAAACAACAAGCCAGAGTTGGTTTGGACAGACACAAAGCAGTGAATCCGAAGGTGTTGGTTCAGGTATCATCATTGGCAAGAAAGATGGTAAGATTTTGATTGTTACAAATAACCATGTCGTAGCAGATGCCAAATCTTTATCCGTAGGATTTGTGGATGGAAAGAGTGCAAGTGCAACCATTCGTGGTACTGACAGCGATGCGGACTTAGCGGTTGTAGAAGTAGATACAAAGAACATGAAATCTTCTACCTTAAAGAAGATCGCAGTGATCACATTAGGAGATTCCTCAAAATTACAGACAGGAGAAAGAGCGATCGCAATTGGTAATGCATTAGGATATGGACAGTCTGTCACAGGTGGTTATATCAGTGCATTAAATCGTCAGGTACAGTTGACAGACAAGACAATGACACTGATCCAGACAGATGCAGCGATCAACCCTGGAAATAGTGGTGGTGCTTTATTAAATAGCAAAGGTGAATTAATTGGTATTAATACAGTTAAATATTCTTCAGAAGATGTAGAAGGAATGGGATATGCGATTCCGATCAATATAGCAAGACCGATCATCAATAAACTGATCAAGAATGAGGCAACAAGTGAGAGTGAACAGGCATATTTAGGTGTATCAGGTCAGACGATCGACAGTTCTATGGCAAGCCAGTTTGATATGCCATCTGGTGTTTATGTACAGCAGGTGATCAAGAGTTCCCCAGCCCAGAAAGCAGGCATCAGTGCAGGAGATGTGATAGTATCCTTTAATGGAAGCAATGTTTCTACAATGGATGGATTAAAAGAAAAGATTTCAAACCTGAAAGCAGGCAAGAAAGTTAAAGTTGTTGTAAAACGTCAGAATCAGATGGGTACTTATGAGAAGAAGACACTGACAGTTACTCTTGGAAAGAAATCAGATGCACCAAGCACAAGCAGTAACAGCAGCAATAGCAATAGTAATAACAGCAATAGTTACAACAATAATTATAATAATGAAAGTTCTAACAGCCAGTATTATAGTTTTGGACAGTAAAACCGGTTGAAAAAAGAACCAAAGAAAGATACAATAAAATGGAACCCTGTGAGTAGGCAGGGTTCCATTTTTTAGTCAGGAGAATATGCCTATGGTTATGATCGAAATTGAAAATATTAAGAAGTTTATGGCAGGTTTTTTAGGAGGAAATCTTTTTGATGATTTCTTGATGAGCGAAGGAAAACTGTCCATGAACATTTCGTATGAATTTGATGGAAAGATCTTAAAAGAATTTTATGATACAGAAGAATGGAAAGAGATGAAACAATATCCATATGTAACGTGGGAAGAAGAGAAAGAAAAAATATTTTCTCTCGTAAAAGGGAAGAAGACACCGCTGTCTTTTCAATTTGTGATGATGTTAAAACCAGATCTTTCTCCAGAGTTTCTTGCCAAATATAATCTTGCAGTCCGAGAAGATGAAATAGCAGGATTATTTATCAATATTTTATACGACCGACAGGGATTAAAGTGTACATCAGGAGTGTCCAGAAAGACATTTGTACTGGATAAGACTTTGGAAGAAGCGTGGGATCAGGAAGTGAAAGAAAGATTTTTAACAAAGTACCTGTAAAATTTTTCACAAACTTCGGGAACTTAAAAGAAACTTTGTTTGCATGTTTCTTTTTGCGTAGATATATGTTAGAATAAGTAGTAATGAATACCAGATAAGAAAGTTGTAAAAAGGAGATACGAATATGAGTTTTCATATTGTTTGTGACAGCTGTACGGATTTGACAGAAGAAGATTTAAAAAAAGGATGTTATACTTTAGTACCCCTGACATTATTAGTGGATGGAGAAGAAATCATAGATGATGAAACATTTGATCAGGCAGATTTCTTAGCAAAGGTTGCAGCAAGTAAAGAGGCTGTGAAGTCAGCATGCCCTGCACCAGAGAGTTATATGGAAGCATATTCCAAGGCAGATGATATATATGTGGTAACATTATCTGCAGAATTAAGTGGATCATACAACAGTGCAGTTTTAGGAAAGAATCTATATGAAGAAGAGAACGGAACAAAGAATATTCATGTAGTGAATTCCAGAGGAGCCGCTACGACTCAGGTTCTGATCGCACGTAAGCTCAACGAATATGCAAGTCAGGGAATGCCATTTGAAGAAGTGGTTGATAAGATTGAAGAGTATACAACAAGTCTTAGAACATATTTTGTTTTGGAGACACTAGAAGTACTAAGAAAGAACGGAAGATTATCAAGACTATCTGCAACGATCGCCGGTGCATTAAATATCAAACCAGTCATGATCGGTACAAGAGACGGTGTGATCCAGAAAGCAGCCCAGGCAAGAGGAATGAAGAAAGCACTCGCGAAGATGGTAGAACACATGGGAAGCGAAGGAAGAGATCTCACAAGAAGACAATTCGTCATTTCACACTGCAATTGCTACGAGAGAGCTGTTTATGTGAAAGAATTGATCAAGAAGCACTTACACGCAGAAGACGTTGATATTGTAGATACTAAAGGAGTCAGCAGTTTGTATGCATGCGATGGAGGAATCATTGTATCATATTAGATTCTGGTTACTTGAATAGACGTGTATATAAGTGATAGAAATAAACATCCACTTAAATTTTCCAAGTTTATAATTGTCTACACGATAGACTTCTGATATATGATAAAAAATAAATAAACGATCGGGAGAGCAAAATTCTAATGCTACTCTCCCGATCGTTTATTTATTTTTTATCATATATTTAAAATCTATAGTTGGCTAACTACAACTTAAAATTGTTACAAAATTAACGTGATTATACACAAAAATGAACCTGATTGTTACGAAATTAACGTACAAATTGCACAAAAAACACTTGAATTTGTCGAAAAAGATGCGTATAATGAGAGTCAATATACTGATATAGAGGAATTAAGGAGGATGAGTCATGAGTCGTTTGGAATTAAGGTCTCCGAACCAGGCACAGCTGGTTGTGGAAGGTCTTTATAAGGATTTGGAACGAAGAATCGAGTCAAGCCCGCCAGGGTTATGTCCGGTTGATATGTCCAGAGCATTTTTGGAAATCTGTCATGCACAGAGCTGTGGAAAGTGTGTTCCATGTCGTGTAGGACTTGGACAGTTAAAGAATCTGATCACTGATGTTTTAGATGGCAAAGCAACGATCCGAACTTTAACAGAGATACATGAAACAGCAAAATCCATTATGGAATCTGCAGATTGTGCGATTGGCTATGAGGCAGCTAATATGGTATACAAAGGAGTCATTGGATTTAAAGATGATTATGTAGAACATATCATGTATCATCGATGCTTAAGTACGTTAAAGCAGCCAGTGCCATGTGTATCCAGATGTCCTGCGAGAGTGGATATTCCGGGATATATTGCGTTGGTACGTGAAGGAAGATATGAGGATGCGATCCGTCTGATCAGAAAAGATAATCCATTTCCAACAACATGTGGATTTATCTGCGAGCATCCATGTGAAGCATTATGCCGTAGAAATATGATCGATGATGCGGTGAATATCCGTGGATTAAAACGTATGGCAGCAGATGCAGCAGGATATGTTGCACCGCCAGAATGTGCAGAATCTACAGGGAAGAATATTGCCGTTGTAGGTGGTGGACCAGGTGGATTAAGTGCAGCATATTTCTTACAGTTGATGGGGCATCAGGTAACCGTATATGAGATGCTTCCAAAACTTGGAGGAATGTTACGTTATGGAATTCCAAACTACAGGCTGCCAAAAGAACGCTTAGATGATGATATTCAGGCAATCTTAGACACAGGAGTCAAAGTAGATTGTGGAAAAGCTATCGGCAAAGATTATTCCATTGTGGATTTAAAAGAAAAATACGATGCTGTACTGATCACGATTGGTGCAAGCACAGATAAGAAGTTAGGATTAGAAGGCGAAGATGCCAAAGGCGTTATTTCAGCGGTACAGTTCTTAAGAAATGTCGGATATGGAACACAGGAAAGCCTGGAAGGAAAAGAAGTTGCCGTGATCGGTGGTGGAAATGTTTCCATGGATGCAGTTCGTACATCTGTAAGATTAGGTGCGAAGAAAGTCAGCATCGTATATCGAAGAAGAGTTGCCGATATGACAGCACTTCCAGATGAGATTTCAGGAGCAGAAGCAGAAGGTGTTGAGATCAAGACATTGATGGCACCTTCAAGAATCGAGAAAGACGAAGAAGGCAATGTCAAAGGCATATGGGTAACACCACAGATGATCAGTAATATCAAAGGTGGAAGAGCATCTGTAAAGCCAACAGGGGAAGATGACGTATTTATCCCATGTCAGACACTGATCGTAGCGATCGGTCAGGATATCGAATATCAGCACTTCGAAGAAGCAGGAGTTCCCGTACAGAGAGGAAAGATCAACGTAGAGAAATTTGGTGGATTCGAAGAGATGCCAGGAGTATTTGCAGGTGGAGACTGTGCGACAGGTCCATCCACAGTTATTTCAGCGATCGCAGCAGGTAAAGTTATCGCAGCCAATATCGATGAATATCTGGGATATCATCATGAAATCACAGCAGATGTTGAGATTCCAGAACCTAAGTTAGAAGATAAACCAGCATGTGGAAGAGTTAATCTTACAGAGAGAGAAGCTGGAGAGAGAGTTAAAGACTTTGAAGGAGTCGAAAACTGTATGACAGAGAAAGAAGCATGCCAGGAGGCAGGAAGATGTCTTCGCTGTGACCACTTTGGTTATGGTATTTTCAAAGGAGGTAGGGATACAAAATGGTAAATATTACAATAGATAACCACACGATCGCTGTACCTTCTGGAACAACGATCATGGAAGCAGCAGCCTCCATTCATATACCGATTCCAAAGCTTTGTTATTTAAAAGATATCAATGAAATTGGAGCGTGCAGAGTCTGTGTTGTAGAAATTGAAGGACAGGATCATCTGGTAACATCCTGTAATAACGTGGTAGAAGAAGGAATGACGATCTATACCAACAGTCCGAAAGTACGCAGAAACCGAAAACATACGGTAGAGATGATCCTTTCCCAGCACGATGCACAATGTGCAACTTGTGTAAGAAGCGGAAATTGTACACTTCAGACGGTTGCTAATGATCTGAATATTGTAGACAGCCCTTATAAGAAGGAAATCTGTATCGAAGAATGGGATACAAGATATCCATTGGTACGTGATGCAAGCAAATGTGTCAAATGTATGCGTTGTATACAAGTATGCGACAAGATTCAGGGAATGCATATCTGGGATGTATCTGGAACTGGAGCAAGAACAACAGTTGGAGTTTCAGAAAACAGAGATATCAAAACAGCAGATTGTGCATTATGTGGACAGTGTATCACACATTGTCCAACAGGAGCATTACGTGAAAGAGATGATACAGACAAATTATATCGTGCATTAGAAGATAAAGATACGATCGTGGTAGCACAGATCGCACCAGCAGTTCGTGCTGCATGGGGAGAAAGTCTTGGATTATCAAGAGAAGAAGCAACAGTTGAGAAGATTGTAGATGCACTTCGAAGGATCGGTGTAGATTATGTATTTGATACAACATTTTCAGCAGATCTTACGATCATGGAAGAAGGAACGGAATTTGTCGAGAGATTTACAAATGGAGATCTTGATATGTATCCAATGTTTACATCCTGTTGTCCAGGATGGGTACGTTTCATCAAATCTCAGTATCCACAGATGGTAAACAGATTATCTTCTGCCAAATCTCCACAGGAGATGTTTGGGGCAGTGATGAAGACTGCATTTGCAAAGAAGATGAACATCGACCCAGACCGTATTTTTGCATTATCCATTATGCCATGTGTTGCGAAGAAGGATGAAAGAGAGAAACCATTATTCCATGGTGAGTTTGCAGGACATGGAGTTGACTGTGTGTTAACAACAAGAGAATTGGACCGTCTGATCCGTGCTGACCATATTGATCCAAAGACATTAAAAGATGCAGCCTTTGATACTCCATTTACTGAGGGAACCGGAGCAGGAGTGATCTTTGGAGCAACTGGCGGAGTTATGGAAGCGGCGTTGCGTTCTGCGTATTACCTGATCACAGGAAAGAATCCAGAAGTAGATGCATTTAAACAGATTCGTGGAGTGAACAAAAACGGATGGACAGAAGCCCAATTTGAGATTGCTGGCAATACGATAGATATCGCAGTTGTGAGTGGACTTCAGAATACAAGAAATCTGATGGAAGCGATCCAGAAGAGAGAAGTACACTATCATTTTGTAGAAGTCATGGCCTGTCCAGGCGGATGTGTAGGTGGAGGCGGACAGCCGATCCATGAAGGAAAAGAACTGGCATCTGACCGTGGATCTAACCTGTACTTCCTAGATAAGACAGCCCATTTGAGATTTTCACACGAGAATCCAGATATCAAACATCTGTATGATGAATACTTTGGATCACCGGGAAGTCATAAAGCACATCAATTACTGCATGTGCAAAAATAGCTGTTAATACCTTTTAATAAAGAAAATCCAGACATTTAGAAGATACAAATTCTAAATGTCTGGATTTTCTCTCTTTTTAAATCACATTACCATCTTGGATTGTCAAGTACAGTTACTTCGCCATTGATCTCACAAACAATATGGCGGTATCCTTTAGTTTCGATCGTTCCATAATCATGTCCTGCATCTGCATCAAATACATAAAAAGCAGTCAGGACTTCATCTCCAGTATTAATGGTGCGGTGAGCATATCCGCGGGGAACATACAATGCTTTTCCTTTCTCCATCCGTTCAACCCGCCAATCACCGTCAAGGTTTTCAAGCATCATATACCCTTCGCCTTTTAATGTATAATAAACTTCGGCAGTGTCTACGATCTGATGAAAATGTCCTTTCGTCATATAATATTCATTTCCAATCTTCCCAGGATGGATCATCGTTGTACCGAATGCAAGATCACCAGCACGTTCTGGGCATCCAAGTTCATAAAACTCATAGATCAAAGGGTCCTCATGTTTAAGGATTTCTTCAATAGCTTCTTGATCCTGATACATATTTTTCATCTGGGAAAGATAACGCTTTGTAGTATCTGCGTGCTTGGAAAGTCCGTTATTTAGATCAAAATCCAAAGTAAAAGCCTGATCCCAGTTAAACTGATTCATAAAATACCTCCTGCCCTAAATCTCAAGTGTGGAAACGCCTTGTTCTTTCATCATAGCTTCGAATTCCTTGATGATCGAGATACCAGCACTTGTTCCGATACGTTGGGCACCACACTCTATCATTTTCATAAATGTCTTGGCATCACGGATTCCACCAGCAGCTTTTACCTTTACCGCATCTCCAACATGCTCTTTCATTAATTTCACATCATCAAAAGTAGCACCGCCAGTACCGAATCCAGTGGATGTTTTGATAAAATCAGGTTTCACCTCTTTGGCGATTTCACAAAGCTTAATCTTCTCCTCATCATTAAGATAACAGTTTTCAAAAATGACTTTACAAGTAACATCTTTTTCATGGCAGGCAGCAACGATCTGTGACATCTCATCCTTGATATAATCCCAGTTAGAAGCCTTGATCTCTGTCTGATTTACAACATAATCAATCTCATTTGCACCATTTGCAATGGCATCTTTTGTATCAAAGACTTTAGAAGCGATCGTTGTCTGACCTAATGGGAAAGAGATAGCAGCTCCTGTATGAATATCCGTTCCTTCCAGTAACTTTGCACATAATCCAGACTGCACCTGATTGATCGCTACCATGGCAAAATGATGTTCTTTCGCCTCATTACATAAGACCTCCATGTCTTTAGGAGAAGCATCCGTATGTAAATTTGTGTGATCGATCATTCTTGCAAGATCATCTAATGTATATGATTTCATAAAAACCTCCTGTTTTTGCTGATATGTTTGTTTCATGTTAATTATAATATAACATTATGTAATCATTATGTCAATATTATGTAAATGAAATAAAAGAAAATAAATTGACATAAAATAAAAAATCCGATAAAGTGAAAGAAAAAAGAAAGAGAGTATAAAATGGGAGCATTTTATTTAGATATAAAAAAAGATTTATTAGATAAGATCTTAAGTGGAGTTTACCAGCAAGGAAGCATCATACCAAATGAATACGAATTAGCTGAGATCTACAACGTCAGCCGACCGACGATCCGTAAGGCGGTACAGATTTTAGTGGATGAGGGATATTTAGAAAAACGTAAAAAACGAGGGACGATCGTATGTGATCCAACGATCCGGCAGGAATTTGCACAGGTGATTCAGACATTTGATAAAGAAGTAAAAGAAAAAGGACTGACTCCATCGACAAAAGTTCTGACATTCAAACAAGAAAAGGCAGAAGAAGAAGTCCGCCAGAAATTGAATCTCAAAGAAACAGAAAAAGTTTATAAACTGGTCAGATTGAGATACGTTGATGATCAGCCTAATGTTCTGGTTACAACGTATGTGCCATGCAGACTGTTTGAACATTTGTCAGAAGTTGATTTTGAAAAGGAGAGTTTATATCAGACATTTCATAAGGAAGGAAGAGATATCACATCCATACAGAGAAAGCTGGATGTGATCCTTGCAGATGAAACATGTGCGGATCTGTTAGATGTCAAAAATGGAGATCCTTTATTTTATTTTCATTCCACAGGATATGATGAAAGTCATACAGCGATTGAATATTCGATTGCGAAATACCGGGGAGATCGGAATAGCTTTGTTTTTCAACTTTCAAATAATGTGTATTATTCTTAATACATTTATTTACAAATATCAGTTTTTTTTGTATAATAAAGCACAATAAGCTGAAAACAGCGAATAAAACAATAAACAGCAACGCAGGAGGAATGACCATGAGCAAAATTCAGATGACCACTCCATTAGTAGAGATGGATGGAGATGAGATGACAAGAATTCTTTGGAAGATGATCAAAGATGAATTGTTATTACCATTTATTGATTTAAAAACAGAATATTATGACCTTGGGTTAGAACACAGAAACGAGACAAACGATCAGGTTACATTTGATTCCGCAGAAGCAACAAAGAAATATGGAGTTGCAGTCAAATGTGCAACGATCACTCCAAATGCAGCGCGTATGGATGAATATGATTTAAAAGAGATGTGGAAGAGTCCAAATGGAACAATCCGTGCGATCTTAGATGGAACAGTATTCCGTGCACCGATCACAGTCAAAGGAATCGAACCAACCGTCAGCAAATGGAAGAAACCGATCACGATCGCAAGACATGCCTATGGTGATGTATACAAAGGTGTGGAGATCAAAGTTCCAGGAGCAGGAAAAGCAGAATTAGTATTCACAGGAGAAGATGGAACAGAGATCAGAGAAACAATTCATGATTTTGACGGACCAGGAGTGATCCAGGGAATGCATAACATTGATGCATCTATTGCAAGTTTTGCAAGAAGCTGCTTTACATATGCATTAGACACAAAACAGGATCTGTGGTTTGCAACAAAAGATACGATCTCTAAGAAATACGATCACACATTCAAAGATATCTTCCAGGAAATCTTTGATGCAGAATACAAAGAGAAATTTGATGCAGCAGGAATTGAATATTTCTACACATTGATCGACGACGCAGTAGCCCGCGTTATGAAATCAGAAGGTGGATTTATCTGGGCATGTAAGAACTATGACGGAGATGTTATGAGTGATATGATCTCATCTGCATTCGGATCATTAGCAATGATGACATCTGTATTAGTATCACCACACGGATACTATGAATACGAAGCAGCTCATGGAACAGTACAGCGTCATTATTATAAACATCTGAAAGGTGAAGAGACATCTACAAACTCTGTAGCAACAATCTTCGCATGGACAGGAGCGTTAAGAAAACGTGGAGAATTAGATGGCAATAAAGAATTAATGGCATTTGCTGATAAACTTGAAAAAGCTACATTAGACACGATTGAGAGTGGTACAATGACAAAAGACTTGGCACTTATTACAACTCTTGAGAATGTGAATGCTGTGAATAGTGAAGAGTTTATTAAGGCAATTGCGGAACGCTTGAAATAGTGTTTAGTTTATGAGACAAAAATAAGGGACTGTAAAAAAGTCCCTTCAGACTGTAGACAAACTAGGTGCTGGGATTATCCCAGCACCATTTTTTCCTTTAA
>OGYR01000063.1_pt1 | contig 96647 bp, 84 predicted proteins | sample 1576661 | NCBI WGS metagenome assembly OGYR01 (sample SAMEA3541490, study PRJEB24748) | human gut metagenome | biome: human gut; feature: human-associated habitat; material: faeces | place: China | collected 2012
CGCGAGCTGGGTTCAGAACGTCGTGAGACAGTTCGGTCCCTATCCGGCGCGGGCGGAGGATATTTGAGAGGAGCTGTCCTTAGTACGAGAGGACCGGGATGGACGGACCACTGGTGTATCTGCTGTCGACCAACGGCATGGCAGAGTAGCCAAGTCCGGAAGGGATAAACGCTGAAGGCATCTAAGCGTGAAGCCCCCCTCAAGATGAGATATCCCTCACATAAGTGAGTAAGATCCCTTGAAGACTACAAGGTAGATAGGGCAGAGGTGGAAGCACGGTAACGTGTGGAGCTGACTGTTACTAATCGATCGAGGGCTTGACCAAATATAACGAATAATGTTCGCAGGTTTGTTGGATGATTTCTGTGTGAAGTTTTGAAGGTACAATTTTTATGGCCCAATGGCTCAGTTGGTTAGAGCGCCGCCCTGTCACGGCGGAGGTCGCGGGTTCGAGTCCCGCTTGGGTCGTTTTTATATGGGATCTTAGCTCAGCTGGGAGAGCATCTGCCTTACAAGCAGAGGGTCATAGGTTCGAGCCCTATAGGTCCCATTTCTTATTATATATGCCGATGTGGCTCAATTGGCAGAGCAGCTGATTTGTAATCAGCAGGTTATCGGTTCGAGTCCGATCATCGGCTTTTCACATAATTTCATATTGTGTGTAAATGGGCAGATTCCCGAGTGGCCAAAGGGGACAGACTGTAAATCTGCTGCAAATTGCTTCGGTGGTTCGAATCCACCTCTGCCCATTCTTTTGATAACAAATATTATCAGAAGTAATTTCATAGCGCGGGATGGAGCAGTCTGGAAGCTCGTCGGGCTCATAACCCGAAGGTCATAGGTTCAAATCCTATTCCCGCAACTCAATGCGAAAGCATTTGTGCCCAGTTAGCTCAGTTGGTAGAGCAGAGGACTGAAAATCCTCGTGTCTCTGGTTCGATTCCGGAACTGGGCATTGTGTTTTGTTTAAAAATAATATGGGATACTAGCTCAGTTGGTAGAGCACCTGACTTTTAATCAGGTTGTCGGGGGTTCGAATCCCCCGTGTCTCACTAAGGAATGAAGAGCGGAAAGCCGGTAAATTCAAGGCTTCCCGCTTTTTTTATGCCATTTTCCCAGTAGGGAAAAGTAAGCAAAAGTTGATGATTTTTAATGTCCGCAACGCGTCCGCAAAAAAATACGGCAGGGTGCGGAAGGGTTTCTATTTCACACTCACAGCGGGGGAAGTGCTGCTCGGCGCAATTGCTGTGGCCGGTATGTTTTTCCCGGCACAGCTTGTGGCGGTATTTCAGAATGATCCAGAGGTCGTGGCGATCGGCGGGATTGCGCGCCGTGTCCAGCTTGTGGCGCTGTTCTTTCAGCCGATGACGGTCTGTGCGAACATGATGTTTCAGAGCATCTGGAAAAACGGCAGGGCGACGTTGCTTGCCATGTTGCGGAATCTTATGTATTATAGTGAAAAAAGGTTGACAGTCCCGGCATAAAGCTGTATCATACTTAAGTGGATTCGCACTGCAACGCGTTGCAGTGCGAAAATATAAGAAAATACCATATGCAGCAGTGCGTATGACAGAAAGGATCAATAGATATGGAAATGGAGATGGAATTTTTGCGGAAGCTGCCGACACCGCAGGAGTTGAAGGAGCAGCATCCGGTCAGTGCACAGATTGTAGCTACCAAGACGAAGAGGGATGACGAGATCAGGAATATTTTTGAAGGAAAATCGGACAAGCTGATTCTTGTGATTGGTCCATGCTCAGCAGATAATGAGGATGCTGTGATCGACTATATTTCAAGACTCCGCACGGTGCAGGAGAAGGTGGCGGATAAGATTTTTATGATTCCGCGCATTTATACCAACAAGCCGCGCACGACCGGAATCGGTTACAAGGGCATGCTGCATCAGCCGGATCCGGAGCGGGAATCGGATATGCTAAAAGGGATCATTGCGATTCGTCACATGCATATGCGGGCGGTGGAAGAGACCGGCTTTACCTGTGCGGACGAGATGCTCTACCCGGAGAATCACCGCTATCTTTCGGATCTGCTGTCGTATGTGGCGATTGGAGCACGCTCGGTAGAGAACCAGCAGCACAGACTGACGGCAAGCGGCGTGGGAATTCCGGCAGGAATGAAGAATCCGACCGGCGGAGATATTTCCGTTATGATGAACTCGATCATTGCGGCACAGCACGGACATACGTTTTTATACCGCGGCTGGGAGGTCAAGACGACCGGCAATCCGTATGCCCATGCCATTTTGCGCGGATATGTGGACAAGTTTGGCAGAAATATTCCAAATTATCATTATGAGGATCTGCAGAACCTGCTGGAACATTATGAAGAGGCACAGGAAGCGGGACATGAGCTGGCGCATCCGGCGGTCATCATAGACACGAACCACTCCAATTCCAGCAAGCAGTTTATGGAGCAGATCCGCATCAGCAAGGATGTCCTGCACAGCTGTAAGGTGTCGGGAGAGATAAGAAAGCTGGTGAAGGGACTGATGATCGAGAGTTATATAGAAGACGGAGCACAGAAGGTCGGCGACGGCTGTTATGGAAAGTCGATCACGGATCCGTGCCTGGGCTGGGAGAAGACCGAGAAACTGATCTATGAATTGGCAGAACTGTGGTAAAGGAGCAGGAATGTACCGGATATTGATTGTGGAGGACGATGAGATCATTGCGCGAAGCTTAAAAAATCATCTGGAAAGCTGGGATTATGATGTGGTCTGCGTGGAGGATTTTTCCGATGTCATGAAGGAGTTCGCGGGGGCGGCGCCCCAGCTGGTGCTGATGGACATCAAGCTTCCCTTTTACAACGGGTACCACTGGTGCAGCAGGATCAGGGAGGTGTCGAAGGTTCCGGTAATCTTCGTGTCGTCGGCGTCGGACAATATGAATATCGTCATGGCAGTCAATATGGGCGGTGATGATTTCATTGCCAAGCCGTTTGATCTGGATGTGCTGACCGCGAAGATCCAGGCGCTTTTGCGCCGCACCTATGATTTTGCCGGGCAGAATACGGTGCTGGAGCATAGAGGCGCACTCTTAAATCTGGGCGATGCGACACTCATCTGCGGGGAGACGCGGGTGGACTTAACGAAGAACGAACTTAAGATACTGCAGGTGTTAATGGAGAACAAGGAGAAGATCGTGTCCCGCGATACGTTGATGACGAAGCTGTGGGAAAGCGACAGTTTTGTGGATGAGAATACCCTTTCCGTCAACGTGGGAAGGCTGCGGAAAAAGCTGGATGCAGCAGGACTTCCGGATTTTATTTTGACGAAGAAAGGAATCGGGTACCATATCGGGTAGGGGATTTTGATGAAGCAGAAAATAGGAAGATCCTACATAAAATGCCGTCTGAAATGGATTGCCGCAGTGACTGGCTGCGGGATCGTGATGACGGCAGTCTTATTTTTAAATGAAGTGCCTGCCGGGGAGATTGCCTACGGCATGCTGTTGTGTCTGGGAATCCTGCTGCTTGCAGTGACGATGGATAGGATAAGTTACGGCAGACGGCACAGGGAACTGTTCGCACTGCAGCAGTCGATAACGGTATCGCTGGAGAATCTTCCGGAACCCGGCGAAATCCTGGAGGAGGATTATCAACGGCTGCTTGGGATTTTGGCGGAGGAGAAAATGCGTATCTGGAATACGGCGGTCAGCGAAAAGCGCGATCTGATGGAATACTATACCATGTGGGTGCATCAGATCAAGACGCCGATTGCGGCGCTGAAGCTTTTAATCGAGGAGGAAGTGGATATTCCCGGTGAAGAGGAGCCTTTGGGAGAGGACAGGGAAAGGCTGCAGCAGCAGAGGGAGAAGCGCAGGGATGAAGAACTGCAGCAGTTGTTTGCGATTGAGCAGTATGTGAACATGGCGCTTTCGTATATGCGTCTCGGATCGGAGACCACGGACTTTGTGCTGCGGCAGACAGATCTCGACGGAGTGATCCGGATGGCGGTGCGCCGCTATGCGAGACATTTCATCAGCAAGAAGATCGTACTGCACTACGAGGAGACGGGGGCACGGGTGCTCACCGATGAAAAATGGCTCGGCTTTGTCATCGAACAGCTGTTGTCGAATGCGCTCAAGTACACGCATGAGGGAAGTATCACGATCGGGATGGAGGAGGGGCGCCTTACCATTACCGATACGGGGATCGGAATCCGCGCGGAGGATCTGCCGAGAGTCTGCGAAAAAGGCTATACCGGCTATAACGGTCATGCCAACCAGAAATCGACCGGAATCGGGCTGTATCTTTGCAGCACTATTTTAAAAAAGCTGGGGCACAGCTTTACGATCACATCGCAGGAAGGAACGGGAACCCGGGTGATGATCGGCTTCCCGGAAGAGTCATAGAAGAATCTTACAAAAACGTAAGAAACAGCAGAGAAATGTAATCCAAAGAAATGGCTTGCATTTCTCTGTTTTGTTATACTGGGTACAGTCAAGGAAAGGAGAGAGACACATGGCTATTCTGGAAGTTCGTAATCTGAAAAAAATATATACAACAAGGTTTGGGGGAAATCAGGTGCAGGCGCTTGCAGATCTGAATTTTTCCGTGGAAAAAGGGGAGTATGTCGCAATTATGGGAGAGTCCGGTTCAGGAAAGACGACACTGCTCAATATTCTGGCGGCGTTAGACAAACCGACCGCGGGGGAAGTGCTGTTGAATAATAAGAACATTGTGACACTCGGCGAGAGGGAGATTTCCAAATTCAGAAGGGAGAACCTGGGCTTTGTTTTTCAAGATTTTAATTTGCTGGATCATTTTTCATTAAAAGATAACATTCTTCTGCCACTTGTCCTGGCAGATGCACCGGTGCAGGAGATGGAGGAGCGGCTTTGGCCGATTGCCGAAAAGCTTGGGATCGATGTGCTGCTTGAGAAATATCCTTATGAGGTTTCCGGCGGACAGAAGCAGAGGGCGGCGGTTGCCCGCGCACTGATCACCCGTCCGCAGCTGATTCTGGCAGATGAACCGACGGGGGCGCTGGATTCCAGGGCGACCGACGGACTGTTGAAGCTGTTTGGCACGATCAACGGGGAAGGACAGACGATTCTTATGGTGACACATTCCACGAAAGCGGCGAGCCATGCCAACCGGATTCTTTTTATCAAGGACGGCGAAGTATTTCATCAGCTGTACCGCGGGAATATGACGAATGAGGAGCTGTATGTGCGGATTTCGGATACGCTGACGGTTCTTACCACCGGCAAAGAGGGAGGCTATCATGCGTAAGTTATATGTCAAACTGGCAGCAGTTAATATCCGCAATAACAGACAGCTTTACCTGCCGTACCTTCTGGCGGGGGTGTTCTCGGCAGCGATGTTCTATCTGGTAATGTCCATTCAGGATAACCCGGGGCTGGAGCAGATGAGAGGCGGCGCCTATGTGGCGGCAACGCTGCTGCTCGGAGTGATCATTGTCGGACTGTTCGCGGCGATTTTCCTGTTTTATACCAACAGCTTCATCATGAAGCGGCGCAAGCGGGAATTGAGCGTATACAATATACTTGGGATGGAGAAGAAACATATCGCCAGGGTGCTTTTTCTGGAAATGCTGTTTACGGCGGCGGTTACGATCGGCGGAGGACTGTTGTTCGGCATTGCATTCGGCAAGCTGATGACGATGCTTTTGTACCGCATGACCGGATTTAACCAGAGCGTTCCGTTTACCATTTCGCTGACGGGATGCCACCACACGCTGGTGCTTTTCGGCTGTATATACGCGGTCACACTTTTCTATAATTTTATGCAGATAAAGCTTTCCAATCCGATGGAGCTGCTGCACAGCGCCAATGCGGGAGAGCGGGAGCCGAAGACGAAAGTGCTGCTTGCAGTGATCGGAGCGGCGGCACTCGGCGGCGGCTATTATCTGGCACTTACGGTGGCGGACGCAGTCTCTGCCATTACCATGTTTTTTGTGGCGGTGCTGCTTGTGATTCTGGGGACGTATTGTCTGTTTACTGCGGGCAGTATTGCCGTACTCAAACTGCTTCGGAAAAATAAAAACTATTATTACAAATCAAGACATTTTACGACGGTTTCCGGTATGATCTACCGGATGAAACAGAATGCGGTGGGGCTTGCCAATATCTGTATTTTATCGACGATGGTTCTGGTGACGGTTTCTACCACCCTGTGTATGTATCTGGGAGTGGAAGACGCCCTAAAACGGCGTTTTGCACATGAGGTGTCTGTGGTGTCCTACTATAATGCAATGCCGGAACATCCGGAGGAAGTGGATGCCCTGGCGGAAGCATCCCTGAAGGATTCCGGACGGATACTGACGGGGCACAGCGCCATGTTGAACATGTCGCTGACCGCGGTGCGCACGGACGATGGATTTTCCGTGACCGGTATCGGGGCAGGCACAGATTACAGTATTAGTGATGTGGTGCTGCTCACGATTCTGCCAAAATCCGATTGGGAGAATTATACCGGTGAAATGGTCGGGGAACTTGGCAGCGGAGAGATTGCACTGGCGGCATCCTCTGCCTGTGAAAAAGGGACGTTGGCGCTCGACAACGAGACATATCAGGTAAAACAGATCTGCACATATCCTGAGACGGATCACGATTATCTGGATGACATGGCAGACGACAGTGTATTTATGATTGTGCCGGATAGGGAGGCGCTGGGGCAGATTTTTACGGAGTTGAAACAGAACTGGGACGAGGAGCGTGTAAGTCTGCAGATCAAATACAATATGGCGTTTGACATAGACGGAACGGCAGAAGAAAAAGTGGCAGCGGAAAATACGCTTCATGCGGCGATTACCGCATACAATGACGGGCATCCGTCGGATGATACAAAGGACTCTTATTCCAGAACGTATGTCGAATGCCGGGCGCAGAACCGGGATGAATACTACAGCTTAAACGGCGGTCTGCTTTTTATCGGTCTGTTTCTGGGCGCGATGTTCCTCATGGTTACGGTGCTGATCATTTTTTACAAGCAGATTTCAGAAGGCTACGAGGACAAGGAAAGGTATGCCATCATGGAGAAGGTCGGCATGAGCAATGCAGAGGTAAAGCAGAGTATCCGTACACAGATTCTCACGGTATTTTTCCTGCCGATCGGGGCAGCAGTGCTTCATGTTGTCATGGCGTTCCCGATGATCAAATGGATTCTGGCGGCGTTCAGCCTCAACAATACCACGCTGTTTGCCCTGTGCGTTGCGGTTACGGCATTGGTGTTTCTGCTGATTTATCTGCTGGTGTTTGCGCTGACTTCCCGCAGTTATTATAAGATTGTGGGGAATCAGGTATAGGGAAAATGGTTCCCACCATAAAATCCAAAAACTCTTCCAGTGTCATTTTAGGGTTCTGCAGCCAGCGAATGACACTGGCGAGAAGGCCGGACAGGTAAAAATCGGCAAGAAGCGCCATCTCGTAATCGTCATGCCCCTCCGAGGGAACAAAATAACGGTTTAAGAGGGATCAGATCTAAAAGAATTCCCATCTGACCGGAAAGGTCAAAGGTATCATTTCTCAATAAAGTGACCGCCAGCAACCTGTTTCGCTATAAAAAGTGTCTTTTCATGACCGCAGCGGGAATTATGGGATGCATGGCGCTTTTTCTATTCTAAGATTTAGATTTGTTAAGGTTTGATTTAGAAATTGATAAGAAATAAAGATAATAATGTGATACGGAGCAGATTGCTACATAAAACTTTATTAGGGGAGCGATATTTGTGAAAAACATACTGGACTATTTGGAAAGAACAACAGTATGCAATGCCTGGAAAACAGCGGTTGATGACGGGAATATTTGTATGACGTGGCTGGAATTGCAGGAAATGTCAAAAAGCATCGGGACGGCATTGTGCAAAAGAACAGGCAGACAAAAACCGGTTGTGATATTGGCGGAAAAAAGCGCAGTCACGTTGGCTGCAATGTTTGGAGTAGTGTATGCAGGATGTTTTTATGTAATGGTGGATCCCAAACAGCCGATCGAAAGATTATGCGAAATATTTCATACATTGCTACCTGAAATTATCATCATACCGGCAGAAAATGAAGCGCTTCTGGAACAAACGGGTTATGGAGAATGTAAATGTCTGTTGAAAGACATTATGAAAGAGCAGATTGATGAAAGACAGCTTCTTGCAGTACGTAAAGCATGCACAGCAGATGACCTTTTATACGGAATCTTTACTTCAGGCTCTACCGGAGTGCCAAAGGGGATTGTGGTAAGCCATAAATCAGTAATAAATTTCATTACACATTTTATTCATACATTCCAGTTCGCAGAGACGGATGTCATCGGAAACCAGGCTCCGTTTGATTTTGATGTATCAGTGAAAGATATTTATACGTGTCTGATGACGGGAGCGACACTTGTTATAATTCCGACAAAACTATTTTCTGTGCCGCCCGTGCTGCTGGATTATTTGTGCAACAAGCATGTAAATACCCTGATCTGGGCGGTATCGGCGCTTACGCTCATTTCAGCGTTGCACGGATTGAAATATAGAATACCGATAGAAGTTAAAAGGGTAATGTTCAGCGGAGAAGTAATGCCGGTAAAACAGCTGAGGCAGTGGCAGCTTGCACTGCCGGAGGCGGAGTTTGTCAATCTGTATGGACCATCGGAGATTACCTGCAACTGCACTTATTACAGGGTAAAAAGAATATTTGAAGATGATGAGATTCTGCCGCTTGGGAAAGCCTTTGATGGAAGAAAAGTATTTCTTATGGATGATGAAGGAAAAGAGATTTCAACGGCAGAAAAAAACGGTGAAATCTGTGTGTCAGGTGAGTCGCTGGCAGAAGAATATTATCATAATCCGGAGGAAACAACAAAAAAATTCCGGTGGATGGAAACTGCAGACGGCATGGTGCGGTACTATTGCACAGGAGATCTGGGGTATTACAGTGCGGCAGGTGAGTTGTATTTTTCCGGGAGAAAAGATTTCCAAATAAAGCATATGGGACATCGGATTGAACTGGAGGAAATTGAGCATGCGTTGAATCAGTTGGACGGAGTAGAAAATAGTTGCTGCGTTATGAATACTAAGAAAAACAGACTGGTAGGTTTTTATTTTGGAACAGCAGAGTCAAAAGAAATAAAAAATGGGCTGAAGAAAAAACTTCCTCAGTATATGATTCCACATACTATTGTCCGGGTTGCGCATATGCCATTAAATAAAAATGGAAAAATAGATCGGAATTACTTTGGAAAACGACAGGAAGTGGTGACGTAATGGATTTGGAAAAGTTTGAACATGCAATTACAAAATACGGAACCCCGTTATATGTATTTGACATAGATGAAGTAAAAAGAAAGACAGATTATTTTAGGGACAGGTTTAGGGAAAGCGCAGGACTGTGTTTTGCAATCAAAGCAAATCCTTTTCTGACATGTACAATGTCGAAAGTCACAGACAGAATTGAAGTATGTTCTATGGGTGAATTTGAGATTTGCAGAGAATTGCAGATAGAAGCGGAGAAATTGCTGATATCCGGAGTTCTAAAGAAAAAGGAAGATATTACTGAGATATTGAACATATACGGGGGGAGATGCCGCTATACGGTAGAATCCGTTGAACAGCTTTACAGCTACATAAACTGGAGCAGTACACACGGTGAGAAAATCAACGTATATCTGAGACTGACAAGCGGAAATCAGTTTGGTATGGATGAGGAGGCGATTGAAAAAATAATTGCTTCAAGGGATCAGTTTCCAATGATTAAAGTTTGCGGGATACATTTTTTCTCAGGAACACAGAAAAAAACAGCAGAAAAATTCAGCAAAGAAATTGCGTATCTGGATAAATTTTGCTGGAAGATAGAACAAAAGTATGGATTTACAATGAGTGAATTAGAATACGGTCCCGGAATAGCAGTGCCTTATTTTAAAGATCAGGAAGATACTTTAGAAGCGGATATAGAAGTAATTAAGACAGCAATATCTGGAATGAAATGGAAAGGAAAGGTAATGCTGGAAATGGGACGTGCGTTTGTTGCATCATGTGGATATTATCTTACCTGTGTTCACGAGTGTAAGAAAAATAATGACAGGAATTATTGTATTGTGGACGGAGGAATGCATCAGATTCAGTATGATGGGCAAATTCGGGGAATGTACCAGCCGAAGTGCAGAATGTATCCAGACGGAAGAGAAGGAAAAAAAGAAAAATGGACCATCTGTGGGGCACTTTGTACAGCGAATGATGTTCTGGTTCGGGATATTGAGCTGACAGCTCCCGGGGAGGGAAGCGTTATTATTTTTGAAAATGCAGGAGCCTACGCGATGACAGAGGGAATGTCATTGTTCCTGAGTCATGAATTGCCTGCGGTAGTGTTTTACAGTGAAAAGGAAGGCTTTAAATTGGCACGAAATAAGCAGGAAACTTACAAATGGAATATGGAGGATCACAAATAATGGAAAAGTTGATGAATATTTTAATGGAAATAGACAGTAGTATTGCATGGGATAAGGAAGAAAAATTGATCGATGACAGGATTATGGATTCTTTTATGGTAATATCCCTGATCTCCGAATTGGAAGACCAGTTCCAGATTGAGATAGATGCGTCAGAAATTATTCCTGAAAATCTTAATTCAGTCAATGCCATGTGGAGAATGATAACAAAATTACAGGAGAGTTGATATGGCATACCATACAGGGATATATTTGCTTCTGTTTTTGCCGGCTGTCCTTCTGCTCTACCAGTTGACGCCGAAAAAAAGCAGATGGATTACGCTGCTGGCAGCCGGCTACCTTTTTTTCTGGATATGTAGTGGAAAACTGGTGCTTTATCTGTTAGGAACAACGTTATTCACGCATTACATTGCAGTATGGATTTCATGGATAAAAACAAAATGTAATGATGAAACAGCAGGAATGCAGAGAACCGAGGCAGGCACTATAAAAAAAGCTTATAAAAAGAAAGAAAAAGCGATATTAGTATTTGGAATATGCGTTCTTCTGGGAATACTGGCATATTTAAAATATTATAACTTTTTTATCCAAAATGTGAATGTGCTTCTGGCACAAGGAGGAAGCAGTCTGGCTTTGGGTACAAAGCAGATGCTCATTCCGGTTGGCATATCATTTTATACGCTGCAGGCGATTGGATATATGGCAGATGTATATTGGGAAAAGGTGGAGGTGTTCAGGCATCCTGGAAAGATCGCTCTTTTTCTGGGCTTTTTTCCACAAATTATGGAAGGTCCGATCAGTTCGTATGCGCAGACAGCAGATACGTTATTTGAGGGAAATCCCCTGACGATGGAAAATCTGGCGCAGGGAAGTGCGAGAATTTTCTGGGGACTTTTCAAAAAGCTGCTGATAGCAGACCGCCTGTATCTTCTTGTGGATGTAATCTTTAATAATTATCAGTATCATTACGGAGAAATGATTGTTATCGTGGCAATCGCTTACACCACCCAGCTATACATGGAATTTTCCGGCTGCATGGATATCATTATCGGCAGTGGGAAAATGTTTGGCGTCACGCTTCCGGAAAATTTCAGACAACCGTTTTTTTCAAAAAGCGCGGCGGAATTCTGGAGAAGATGGCATATTACGCTTGGTGTCTGGTTTAAAACGTATGTGTTTTATCCGGTATCTGTGTCTGGCATTGTAAAAAAGTGGAATAAATTTGGAAAGAAGCATTGTGGAAAATATTTAACAAAGCTGGGCATATCGGCGCTGTGTCTATTCCCGGTCTGGATGTGCAATGGTTTATGGCATGGGGCAAGATGGAGTTACATTTTTTATGGAATGTACTATTTTGTAATACTGCTTGCTGAAGTGGCAGTAGAACCATTGAGAGATAACATATTGGAAATATGTCATCTGGATAAGAATGCCCTGCCGTATCGAATATTACAGACTCTTAAAACGTGGCTTATTATTTTTACAGGGGAACTTTTCTTCAGGGCAAACGGACTTCAGGCAGGAATGAGCATGTTTTTCAGCATTTTTAAGGGAAATAATATTCAGAGTTTTGAGAATATTGTAGCACGGCAGAAGGAAATAAGAGGAATTTTAATGTCGGTCGGACTTGACCGGCTGGATTATTTTGTGGTTATTGCCGGTTGTATTGTTGTTGCAGTTGTCGGAATTATAAAAGAGAAAAAGCTGCTGGGAGAGGAAGGAATCCAGAAATTGTGGCTTCCGGTCAGGTGGACGCTTTATTACGCCTTGATTTTTGCGGTATTGATTCTGGGCGCATATGGAATGGGTTATCAGCAGGTGGATATGATTTATGCAGGATTTTAAATATTTCAAAAAAATTATTTCAAAGAATATACTTTTTATGATGATACTGGTGCTGCTTCTGGTGGGTGTATCGGAAAGAATAGTGAATTTAATGGTTGCGAATGACAGCTATGTACTGGATCGAAATAAAAGCATTTTCCGGATATTAAGGGAGCCAGAAAACAGCGTGGATATCATTGTATTAGGGGACAGTCTGGGTATGACGTCCATTTCCCCGATGGCGTGGTGGGGCGATTACGGAATGACAGGGTATGTGTGTGGACAGACCGGTCAGAGAATGCAGGAAGCTTTTCATATGCTGCAGGCAGCATATGAAACCCAGAGCCCCAAGCTTGTTATTCTGGAGACGAATATGGTGTTCCGGTGCAAAAATTTGTCATCAGAAGTAAAAGATTGCCTGGGTGAGATTGGCTATCGCTATATTCCAATATTTCAAGGACATGATATTTGGAAATCCATATTATCCGAAAAACAATATCCTGCTGAGAATTATAAGGGATTTGCATTTCGCTGCGAGACTGTTCCATACGAACAGGGGGAATATATGCAGAAAAATGACCAGAAAGAAGAAATTTCAAAAATTGTCAGTTTCTATCTGGAAAAAATAAGAAAACTGTGTGAAAAAAATGGAACGAAACTGTTGCTGGTAAGCACTCCGTCTCCAATAAACTGTAATTATGCGAGGCATAACAGTATAGAGGCATACGCAAGGGAAAAGGGGCTGGATTTTCTGGATTTAAACTTGAAGACGGAAGAAATAGGGATTAACTGGAAGACAGACAGTCTTGACAACGGAGATCATCTAAATTACTCGGGAGCAGATAAGGTTACACGATACCTTGGCAATTATCTGACCCAAAATTATACTTTCCCAGATCACAGAGGCGAAAAAACATACCGCACATGGGATAAGGAATACAAAATATACGAGCAGAAAGCGGTCCGGGAAATGAAAGTTATCAGGAAAGCAGGCTAAGCGTTTACGGTTTATTACAAATCTGTTATGTTATACATGAAGAATGTGACAGGAGAGGACAAAGCATGAAAAAAGAGCAGGTATTAATTGTCGAAGATGATGCGGATATTCGTGATGGGGTGCGGATTTTACTCGAGAGTGAAGGATATGCTGTTATGGAAGCGGAAGATGGAAGACAGGGGCTTTATTGTCTGAATGATGAAGTGGATCTTGTAATACTTGACGTTATGATGCCTGGTATGTCCGGACTCCGAACTTGTGAGGAAATCCGTAAAATATCGAATGTGCCGATTCTTTTTTTGACGGCGAAAGCACAGGAATCAGATAAGCTGATAGGTCTTATGGCAGGCGGGGATGATTATCTCGCAAAACCGTTTTCTTATGCGGAGCTTTTAGGGCGTGTGAAAGCATTACTGAGGCGTTATAATGTATACAGAGGACGGAGCTGCGAATGGGATGAGAATGAAAACGCTTATCTGACACTGAATGGAATTAAAATTCATCAAAAGTTCAACGAGGTCTATATAGACGGTGTGATGAAAGATATGTCAGATATTGAATATCATATTCTGCTGCTTATGATGCAGCATGCGGGAAAAATATTTTCTGCACAGAATCTTTATGAGAGTGTGTGGCAGGAACCTTATTTCTATTCCTGTAACAGCACGGTAATGGTACATATCCGAAAACTCCGGGTAAAAATAGAGGATGACCCTAAAAATCCCAAATATATAAAAACGGTATGGGGAAAGGGGTACAAATTTGACACAGATAGTAAATAAGAATCATTCTATTTATGTACAGTTGCTGTATCTCTTAACCGGCGCAGCAATTGCTGCAATCGTTTTTTTTCAGATATTTTATTCAACGGGAAACTATGTTCTTGACCATTATCTGGAAAGCTCTACGTATATAGAAAAGCAAAACCTGAAATATCTTGCTAAAATGCAAAAATATGTGACGGCAGAGCATATTTCATCGAGTGATATAGCACAGCTTAATACATGGGTTCAAAGGCAGAAGATGATATATGTCAGAATATATAAGGATCAAATCCAGATATATGATTCTGATTATCCTAAGGAAGATGTCAGCGTAAGCGAAATTGCGGCGGGTAATTATCCGTGGGAAAGCTATTATGATCTGGAATTGTCTGATATAACGGTGGAAGTCATGATTTCCGGAAGTTTCAGCTATCAGCTATATAACTGGCTATTGGTGGCATCAATCTGTCTTTCTTTCGCTGTTTTTCTTGGCATTGTTCTGCTTGGAATACGAAAGAAAATGAAGTATATTTTAAAACTGAGTGATGAAATTGCTATTCTGGAAGGTGGTAGCCTTGATTATTCCATCACGGTCAAGGGGAAAGATGAATTGGCCATGCTAGCAGAGGGAATTGAAAATATGCGGATTGCGTTCCAGAGTCTGTTGAATCAGGAAATGGAAATGATGAAGGAAAATCAGCGGATTGTGACAGAAATGTCACACGATATCAGAACACCGGTTACTGCAATCATGCTATATTCGGAAATACTTCAGAAAGAACAGTATAAAACAGAAGAGCAGCGGAAAGAGTATGTGAAAAAGATAAACAAAAAAGCATATCGGTTAAAACAGCTGGTGGATCATCTGTTTGAGTATGCTCTTGTTGCCGGGGACGAGGAGATAGAGTTGGAAGAACCGGAACTATTTGAGACCGTTTTTTTTGATTTGTTTTCTGAGACATGTAATTATCTGGAACAGAAAGAGTTTACTGTAGATTTCGATGTAGAATGGGTGGAGCAGAAGATAAGCATATCGACAGATTATATGATACGCATTATGGATAACGTGACATCAAACATCATCAAATATGCAGACCCTGGGGAGGCTGTCAGGATTTTTTCCAGGAAAGAAAAGGATCGGGTAGGCATTTTGTTTGAAAACAGAGTGCGCCTGCCGGAAGAGAAAGTTGAAAGTAATGGAATTGGAATGCAGAATATCAAAAATATGATGAAAAAAATGAATGGGGAATGCATTGTGGAAAAGGAAAATCAGGAGTATCGAATCATATTAGTGTTTCCATATGTTAATTAGAATGAGCCGTCATAAAAAGCGCCGGCACCGATGGGTGAAGTTCATCGGTGCCGGCGCTTTTGGGATGTGTTACATCCTGTGTTTTATGATGCGGATGTCAGAATCTGCATCGTTTATCCTGTGGGTAATTAACATCCGAGGTTAAAGTATTTGCAAAGAGCAGTAAATAACTCGGAACAGCTATTGAAGTTAAAGCACATAGTTTCGTCCTCCTTATTTTTATTTGTGTTAGCTAAGCACAAAAGAATTGTAACAATTATGTAACAACTCTGCAATAGGAGGATATTGGAAATAGGATTACGCTTCAAGCTCTATTATGATATGCGAAAAGTGCGGCGGGGGGCTGAACACCAAAGACAAAATAAAAGCCCGGTAAAATCCATAACGGATGTTACCGGGCTTTTAAGGTAAGCAGACAACGGGAATCGAACCCGCCTCCTCAGCTTGGGAAGCTGATATACTACCGATGTACTATGTCTGCAAAACACATATTATTATTATAGCGTAAATAAAAAAGATTGCAACCACTTTCTATGAGAGTTGTTCGGCAAAATTGTTTCTGTACAGGATTAGTTGTTTAAATCGTGTATCGGAAGAAGCCTTGCCAGAAACATGGAAAGACAGAAGCTATGCTTACAAAAACAAAACCAGAATCATTGACACATAATTTGTGCAAATAGACGAAAAAATAAATGAAAACGCATGAAAAATAAAAAAAGTGTTGAAAACAGGATAGAATTCTAGGGGTTTTTTGTTTGGAGTTATATATAATGTAGATATAAGGAGGAAGGAGGAAGCGTAGATGCAAATGAAACTTGGAAAGCTTCTGGCAGAGACCAAGACGGGAGAAAAAAGACAGATTGAGCCTGAAAAAGATGGAAGAGGACAAAAGTATGAATTTGAACTGGCGGGGTATCATTTTTTTGTAAGAGATATGGTAAAAAAAACAGAAGAAAGTGATAAAGAGAATCAAGAATATTTTATCACAAGAAGAATTGTGGGAAAGAGAAAGGAAGCTTCTGGAAAGAAGGAAGGAATTGCACTATCAATGTACCTTGAGTTTGGAGAGGAAACGGATATTTTTCGAGTGGGAATACCGTCAGCGGTATATGGTGCATATGTAAGTCGAGAGGAAAGTACATATCACTCCTTTATGGAGGATCGCCTGACAGGAGTGATGCTGCTTTTATTTGATGAGGATCATAAGAAATCAACGGTTGTGCAGAAGATGAACCCTGCAAAATATATAGAAAAGGAAGAGCGGAAACGTGGAGAGGGCAGGTACCTGCATAAAACAGAGACTACGTCCATAGGGTATGGCTTCGGGGAAGCAGCTTATGTAAAACTCTGCTGGCCTTATGAGGAACGGGAAAAAAGTGTGGCGCTTGATTCAATGGAGACTCCTGCACAGGCATTCTATCCGTTGGAGGAGGAACAGATAGAACTTGTTTTGGAATACAGGGTGGCACACAAAGAATGCAAAACCTTTACGGATGGTCTGTATCAGGAATATCAGGAACTTTCGCGGCGGCTTGTGAAGAGAGGAGAGAAGACAGTGCGCTTGCCTTTTTCTAGGGAAGAGGGAATACAACTCCGAAGAAAGTGTGTAGGCAGAACTTACCGGGAATTTGGTCCGGATGGAGCGGGTTTTTTCTTCGATTTCGACCCTGAATATGGGTATGAGTCGGAACCTTCCGGATTCGGGACGTCTTTCCACACGATTCCACATAAGACTTACACGCATATTCTGGAATACGGATTTACCGGACGTCAGCTTAATATTGCGCTTGATCTGGCAATGCATAGTGAGGACTATTTCAGGAAAGCTGAGAGGGTCATAGATTTCTTTGTGAATTACTGTATAACGGAAAATGGGTGGGTGTACTCATTGTACGATACAGAAAAGGGAGCGCCCTTTGCGTCCTTCGGAGATGCTTCAGCGCCTCGGTTGCACTATATGTACTACGAAAAATGTAAGGGCAATTATTTGAGAACTATGACAGAGCCAATGCTGGATTTGTTGGAGGCATATCTTTGGTATCGGAAAAAAGGAGTAAAAAAGGAAAAGTGGCTGGAGAGCGTTATACGCTTTGCCAATTTTCTGTTAGAGAAGCAGAATGCGGATGGCTCCTGGTGTCGGGCTTATTCCATGACCGGAGAGCCAGTGTATATGAATGATCGGGAGGACTACACTACGGAAGAAAATGACAGAGGGAGAAAAGCTTCTACGATTATTCCGGTAATGTTTTTGTGTGCGCTGGCAAACTGCCTGGGCGAGGAAAAATACCTTCAATCGGCTAAAAAAGCGGGCAATTATGCATTGGAGCATGAGGTGAGATGGGAACTTTACCAAGGCGGAACCATGGATAATCCCAATGTCGTGGATAAGGAGGCCTCCCAATATATGATGGCAGGTCTGTATCATCTCTACCAGATGACAAAGTCTCCAGAATATCTGGAAGGGGCACTGTGCGCTGCCAAGCAGTTTGTTACATGGAATTATATCTGGAACGCACCTATGAGAAAAGGAAATATTCTTTTTTCCAGAGGATTTTGTACGAAGGGAATGGGAGCCATTAATTCCATCTGGTGCGGTGGTGTGGTTGACATATACTCGCTCTTCCATATCCGGGAGCTATACTTGCTTGGGAAAGAAGCAGAGGAATCATTTCTTATAGAAATGGCAGAAGATATCAGCATTGCAACCCAACAGATTCTGTCATGGTCTGGAGATACCATGGGCTTTTGCGATAGTGGCATGCAGCCGGAGGGATTTGGAATCTGCCCTCAGGGAATGGATGAGGGAATGATTGAAAAGGGAGATATCTGGGGAACTCTGGGTTGGATCTACTCAGCTGGAATCTCAGGAATGGAGCGGTATTTGAAGGTGATAACATAGAGGCTGTTCTCTGTCCAGGCGCCGGACAGAATAGTATGATAAAAGAAAGCAAAAACAAAAGGAGGATTTACTATGAAGAGAAGAATTACAAGCATGCTGCTTGCAGCGGCAATGACCATTACTATGCTGACAGGATGTGGCAGTCAGGGGAAAGAAACAGAAAAAACAGATACGGGTGCAATTGTATTGGACATGTATCATAGCTGGAGCACCGACAGCGAAAGAGGAGCGGCTTTGGACAAACTGATACAGGAATTTAATAAGGAATATGAGGGAAAGATTGAAGTAAAAGTTACAATTAATCCCGATTTCCCAGCATATCAGGAAAAGGTAAAAACCATGATTTCCACTGACACAACGCCGGATATTTTTCATTATAATTTTAATCCTAACGATTTATCGAGACAGAAGTCAGGAAAACTGATGGACTTTTCGGAATATATGGATGACGAGTGGAGAGCTAGATTTGGAGAGGGAGATCTTGAAAATCTGACCATAGACGGAGAGATTACATCTATTCCTTTTGAAAAGGCAGGAGCAGTTTTCTATTATAATAAAGAAGTATTTGAAAAAGCTGGAATTACGGAATTTCCAAAAACCTGGGACGAGCTTTTGGAGGCGTGCAAAAAGATTAAAGACAGCGGTGTGACACCAATTTCCCTTTACACGGCAGATGATGCATGGTATACCTGTAATCTGTTTACATATCTTGCGGCAGGCTATGCAGGTGTGGATGCACTGAACAAGGGCGGCGATATCAATACTGAACAGATGAAGACGGCAGCTGCAAAGCTGAAAGAGTTCTGGAATTATACGACAGGAGATGCTATAGGAGCAAACTATTCTGTGGCAATGAATAATTTTGCATCTGGTAAGACTGCGATGGTAATTGACGGACCTTGGCTGATTGGCTCTCTTGGTAACGATATCAAGGATAAGATTGGAATTGCTCAGGCGCCTACTTTTGGAGACGGAACCGTATCTGAAAATTATGTGATTACAGATGCACAAACACCATGGGCAGCTGCAAAGACAGATGATAAGGAAAAGGCGGAGGCTATCGTAACCTTTATGAAATACATTACTTCTGAGGAAAGTGTAAAGCAACTTACCCTGGAAGGGGCGGTGTTCCTTTCTCCGAAGCTTGATATGGAAGATCCAGATGTACAGGGAACAGGCGGGCTTCTGGGAGAATACCTCGCTCTGAACGCGAACGCTGAGGAGAGTACCGTAAATATCCAGAGAAACTTAAGCACAGCAGCCAATTCGAAGCTGCCGTCCCTGTTGGAAGAGCTTGCCCTTGACAGGCTCACGCCGGATGCATTCATTGAACAGCTTGCGGCAGAAAATAAGTAGATAACCCAAGGAAAGAGAAGGAGCGTGTACTATGAAAGGACAACAAAGACTGTTGTATTTACTTCCCGCCTGTATATTGGTGTTTGCCTTTTTCCTATTCCCATTGGCTTATCTTTCCTATATAAGTTTTTTTGAGTGGGATGGTTTAGGACCAAAGACATTCGTGGGATTTGAGAATTTTGAATATGTGTTTTCGGATCCGATTTTCCGGACAGCAGTGAAAAACACGATTGTGTGGCTTTTATCGGCACTGCTCCTTCATATCCCTTTTGGGCTTTTGTTGGCACTTTTGCTGAATCGAAAACCAAGAGGGTGGAAGGTATTTCGGGTAATGTATTTTATACCTAATGTGATCTCAACCACAGCCATTGCATTTTTGTGGTATTTTATTTACCATGTGGACGTAGGACTTTTGAACAATATGTTGAATGCGGTAGGGTTAAAGAAACTGACCCATGCATGGCTTAATGATCCAACAACAGCTCTGTGGTGCAATCTGGTTCCATTTGTCGTGTATGTGGGGTTGACGATGATTATCTTTATGACGCAGCTTTCGACGATACCGAAAGAACTTTATGAGGCAGCGGTCGTAGATGGAGCAACCAGCCTGCAGGTGGATCTTAAGGTGTATCTGCCATTACTGAAACCAGCGTTTATCACGAATATTATGTTGAATCTGGCATTCTGTCTACGTACCTTTGAGTATCCGTTTTTAATGACGGGAGGAGGACCGGCAAACAGCACCATGAATCTGTCGCTTTATATTTATAAAGAGATGGTGGGAGCAAACCGGTATGGCATTTCCATGGTAGCAGGTCTTGTGACAGTATTTATGGGATTGATTGTAATGGTATTCGTCAATATTCTGCAGAGAGAAAGGAGAAACTGCCATGCATAAGAAGAAAATAACACCAACGGGAGCATTGCTTTATGTATTTCTGACGGTTGTACTGGTATTTATGATGATTCCGTTTGTCTGGCTTCTGATTTCCTCTTTGAGACCGAATGCAGATTTGTTCAATGAACCATTTGCAGTGCCCAAAACGTTGTCCTTTGAAAATTTCCGGGCGGTTATGGAGAGCCATCCCATGCTTTTGTACTTTGCAAATTCGGTTGCCATTGCAGCGATTGCCACGGTAATAGCTGTTGGGGCGGCTACGCTTGCCGCCTACGCTATGCAGCAGAGATTTTTAACAAGGAAGAGTCTGACGGTATTATTTTCCATGTGCCTTTTTATTCCTACCAATGCATTTATGGTGCCATATTATGTTATGATTAATAAAATAGGACTGTACGATAATGTACTCGGAATTGCCTTAGTATATGCGGGAGTGAATCTGCCTATGAGTTTTATGGTAATTAAGGGCTATATGGATACGATTCCGGGTGAACTTTTGGAGTCAGCAAAGATTGATGGAGCTACTGCAGGACAGTCTTTCTGGAAGATTATTCTTCCGGTATCGAAGCCGGGAATTGTGACTGCATGTATCTTTCTGGTCATCAATTCATGGAACGAACTCCTTTTTGCAAACCTGCTGAATCAAAGTGACTCTTCCAGAACCATTCAGGTGGCGATCCGGTCGTTCCTTACGACTTTTGAGGCTAATTATGCATATGCTTTTGCAGCTATGGTAATTTCTATACTGCCTACAATTATTATCTATGCATTGCTGACAGATCGGATTATCGGAGGTATGACTGCAGGCGCAGTAAAGGGATGATTGCAATGAAAATCATGATAGTAGAGGATGAGGAAAATATAAGAGATGGCATTAGAAATCTCGTAGACTGGAATCAGGAGGGGTTTGAAGAACCCCTGCTGTTTTCCAGTGCTGTGGAGGCGCTTGTGTTTTTAGAGACAGAGACAGTGGATGTGGTGCTGACGGATCTCTATATGCCGGTGCTGAATGGAATTGAATTTATCCGTATGCTACGAGAGCAGAACCAAGTGTGCGAGGTAATTATTCTGACAGGACACGAACGTTTTGAACTTGCCAGAGAGGCCATTGCATTAGGAGTAAAGCAGTATCTGCTAAAGCCGGTGACGGGGCAGACGCTTTTAACAGAACTGCACAAAGTCAGCCGGGAAATTCAAGAGCGGATGAGGTTAAAGGACTGGGTCGATATTGCGAAGAAAAAGCTTCATGACTATCTTCCGGTCATTCAGAATCAGTTTTGGAATGATCTTTTGTTAGGAAATTTAATTGAACTGAAGAAAATTAAGGAGAGAGCGGAGGAGGCGGAGATAAGCATTCCGGAGTCGGAAATGACCTGCCTTGCGGTGCAAAGGAAGGGGGAACAGCTGGAAAGAGACAGGATCACCAGAGAAATGGCGCTTCGGGAACTTACAGAAGAAATATTAGGGGAAAAATATTTGGGTGCTCTTTTTTATAACGGAATGGAGATGGTGATATGCAAGGGACGGATTTCTAGAGACTATGTGGAGATTCTGAATGAGTCTGTCAAGCATAATTTCGGCTATTCTATTTCAATTGGAGTAAGCACGGCACAAAAAGATGCGACAAATCTGAGAAATCTGGCAAGAGAGGCGATGGATGCGGTGCAGTCCATTCATGAAGAGGATGTAATATCTTATATCTATTACCGGGATATTGAAAATAAAAAGAAGGAAAGGGTGGAATACCCGTACGAGGAGGAACGAAGGATTTTACATGAGATTCGATTTCAGAGGCTTCCAGACAGGAACTTGCTTCGGAAATTTTTAGAAAAGCTTCTTCCTCCCCGGTATTCGGTGGAAAAGTCTAAAATGCTGCTTTTACAGTTCCTTTTAGCACTTGTACGGATGGCAGATGAACTAGAGATAGATGTTGCGACGGAGTTTGGAAAAGCGGAAGCAAGCATTGAGAGTCTGCAGAAGGTGGAAGAAGCATTGGAGAGAATGATCACAAGAATGGTCAGTGAGAAAGAGAAAATGTCCAGAAGATATACAGAGATTCTTGTACAGTCGGCAAGAAACTATATTCAGGAGCATTTTGCTGACGAGGAGCTTTCGGCCGGAAAAATAGCAGAAGCAGTGGGAGTGACACCTAATTATCTGTCCAGAATTTTTAAGAGTATTACAGGAGATACCTGTGTCAGTTTCCTGGGCAAGGTAAGATTGGATGAGGCAAAGAAACTTTTGCGTGACTCTTCATTTAAAAGCTATGAGGTGGCGGAGGCGGTGGGGTACAAGAATCCTAATTATTTTGGTGCTATGTTTAAAAGATATACCGGGTATACACCGAAGGAGTACCGGGAGGCTTCGTATGAAGATAAGAATTAAGTCTGTCAAAAGCAAGATAATCGTTTTCTTTATCGGTCTGGCAGCGTTCCAGATCTGTGTGATGGCAGGGTTTGCCAAATTGCAGTTGGAGCCATCCATTGTGAGTATGTATTCAGAACATTTAGAACGATTTGCAGATGTGGCGTTAACAGAAACGACACAGGAGACGGAGAAGATAGAACGTTATATGGTAAATATCATCGGTGATGCCCAGATTCAGGATTTCCTCCGCAGAGCGGACGAGGAGCAGAGTGCAGAACTGCCGCCGGTGTTGTCTACAGAACTTCGCAACCGGATTCTTAGCTATACAGATTACGATAATATTATTACGGCAATATATCTCGTGGATAATTATGGAAGGATTTACAGTAATCTTGGGAAAAGCCCTATGCAGACCTTTATGAACCGCAATCAGGAGTTGAAAGACAGGAAGGAGGAGTCTGCTGTCTGGTATGGAGGGGAAAATGGAAATACCATAACGGTGTACCGGAACGTCAATAATAACACCACAGATCTCACACAAAAGATCGGAGCGTTGTGTATTTTTATAGACCGCAAGATGTTTCAGGAACGCATTGACGATCTGATGATGGAAGAAGAACAGCATTATGTTCTGGAAAATGAGGAGCGGCACCTAAAGATTTCTTCAGATCAGGATGAGACAGAAGAAAGGGACAGTATTGTGGTGATGAGAACGGATGGCAGGTGGGGGCTGAGAACCTGGATTGAAAAGGATATCATTTACCGACCGGTGAAGATGATGATGCGGATCCTGCTAGCAGAACTTTTTGCACTGCTTCTGGTGAGTATTGCTCTGGTGGTATTTCTGTCAGAACGGATTACAAGACCAATACGTAAGCTTACTATTGCCATGAAGGAAATTGGAGCGGGAAATATTGATACGGTGGTATTAGATGAGGGGGAGGATGAACTAGGGCTTCTTGCAGCAATCCTGAACCGAATGTCAAAAAGCATCAAAAAGCTCATGGAGCAGATTCATGAGGATGAGAAACAGAAACGATATCTGGAGCTAAAGGCTATGCAGTATCAGATTAATCCTCATTTTCTCTATAACACACTGGACTCTATTGCCATGTCTGCCAGAAGAAATCAGGATAGGCAGAGTGAGGAAATGACCCATGCTCTGGCTGAATTTTTCAGAATCGGACTAAGCCACGGAGCGGAATATGTAACAGTGGAAATGGAGGTTCGGTATGTAAAAGCCTACCTTGAAATTCAAAATATGCGATTTCCCGATTTATTGACATGGGAGTGCAGTATAGAACATGGACTTGAGGAGATAAAAATTTTAAAATTTATTTTGCAGCCGCTGGCGGAGAATAGTATTTATCATGGCTTTCGTGACTCGGGAGAGTGCGGTCACATAGAGATTCGTGTATATACCAGCGGAAAAAATCTGCAACTTTGTGTATCCGATAATGGAATTGGAATGATGCCGGAACAACTGGAAATTCTAAAAAGCAGGATGGCTTGGAAACAGATGACAGAACAGAGTATTCAGGAGGGGGGATTTGGGCTGCAGAATGTACAGCAGAGATTGCAGCTTGTGTATGGTACGAAAGCCGGACTTCACATAGAAAGTGAGTGGGAGGAAGGCACCAGGATCACGGTAGTGATTCCGGATATAATAAAAACACATTCAGAAAAGGAAGGGAGTGTTTGATATGGAAAAAGCAAGACCGGTTTCGTTGAAAGAGATACGTATTAGGGATAACTTTTGGGATAAATATCGGAGACTTGTAAGGGAGGAGATTCTGAAATATCAGTGGTGCGCTATGAATGATCAGATTGAGGGTGCGCCTAAAAGTCATTGTATTGAAAATTTCCGCATTGCAGCAGGAGAAAAACAGGGAGAGTTTTACGGGGCTGTGTTTCAGGACTCAGATGTGGCTAAATGGCTGGAAGCGGTAGCATATACATTGGCAGAGAAACCGGATAAGGAACTGAAGAAACTGGCAGACAGTGTAATTGAACTGATCGGTAGGGCACAGGAGCCGGATGGGTATTTTAATACATATTTTATTCTGAAAGAGCCGGGACAGCGGTTTAGAAACTTAAGAGAAGGGCATGAACTATATACTTTGGGGCATATGATTGAAGCGGCAGTGGCATATAAGCGGGCGACTGGTGAAAAACGGTTTCTGGAGATTGTACAGAAGATGGCGGATCTGGTGGCAAATACTTTCGGAGTGGAAGAGGGAAAACGCAGGGGAATGCCTGGGCATCAGGAAATTGAGCTGGCTCTTATGAAACTTTATGAGGAAACGGGTAAAGAGAGCTATAAGGAACTGGCAAAATATTTTATTGATGTACGTGGCTGTGGAAATAGAAATTATTTTCTGGAGGAGATGAAACAAAAGGACGTAAAACGTATTTTTCCGGAGCTTAACGACTATCGTCCGGAATATTCACAGTCTCACCTTCCGGTGCGCAAACAGCGCACGGCGGAAGGACATGCAGTGCGGGCAGTTTATATGTATGCGGCAATGGCAGATATTGCAGCGGAATATGATGATGAAGAGCTGCTTGGCGCGTGTGAGACGTTATGGAATAATATGGTGCATAGACGGATGTATGTGACAGGAGGAATCGGATCATCCGGGATTTTAGAACGCTTTACTGCGGATTATGATCTTCCTAACGATTATAATTACTGTGAGTCCTGTGCATCTATCGGACTGGCGTTTTTTGCGCGGCGCATGATGCAGATTACAAAAAAAGCAAAGTATGTAGAGGTGATGGAACGGGCTTTGTACAATACGGTTCTTGCAGGTATTGCAATGGATGGAAAGAGTTTTTTCTATGTCAATCCGTTGGAAGTATGGCCACCGAGCTGTATGGAGCGAACCTCCAAAGAGCATGTGAAAAGTGTAAGGCAAAAGTGGTTCGGAGTAGCATGCTGCCCGGCCAATATTTCAAGAACGCTTGCGTCATTGGGAGAATATATTTATGCCTGTGAGAAAGATACTATCTATGTGAATTTGTTTATAGGAAATGAGACGCAGATTACAGTGGGAGAACAGAAGGTTCACCTGTCATTGGAGACTGACTTCCCGTGGAAAAATCAATTCAAAATCAACGTTTCCGGCGTGAAGGAAAGCGTACAGCTTGCAGTTCGTATCCCAGAATATGCGCAGGATTATAAAATTTTCTGCGAGGGAAGGGAGCAGTTTTACAAGGAAAAAGATGGATATGCCTACATAACCTGTGAAAAGAACGGAAGGTATGAAGTTCAGTTTGTTTCAGAGCCACGCTTTGTGAGGGCAAATCCAAAAGTAAGAGCAGATGAAGGAAAGGTCTGTGTGATGTGGGGACCACTGGTATATACAGTAGAGGAGACGGACAATGGAGAAAATCTTCAGGCTCTTTACATAGATACTGCCAAGCCGGTAAAAAAAAGTGAAAAAGAGGAATTTCCAATGTTGATTGCAGCAGGAAAGCGTATATGTGAAAGCGGTTGGGGCGAGGAAGAACTTTATGGAAGTCATCCTTTGGAATTTGCAGAAACAGAGATTACGTTGGTACCTTATGCTTATTGGGGTAACCGGGAAAACGGGGAGATGGCAGTGTGGTTGAAGGAGTATCTGTCTGATAGAAATAATAAGTAAAAAAGGATATGTTCCACTTGATATACTACCCTCATAATAGGACAATGAAATATAAAAGTCCTATATGAGGGCAGTTTCATGTCCAGAAAAAGTAAGATAAGTCCAATATAAAAGGTCAAAATAGTTGAGCAATAGTTATATGTTTTGTGAGAGATCAGTGTTGAAGTGGAGACGAATATGATATAATGAATCCTATCGGATTCATATTAGAAGTTCCTACGGAACTTCGGATGCGCAGAAAGCAGCGCAAAAAGATGATAGGGCGAATGCCCGTCAGTCCGGGAAATCTTTGATTTCCCGGACGAGCACTGCGCTACAGAAAAAGGGAAAGTTATTGTGCCGCGCCTGGACATTTGCCGGAGCGTAGCTGATTTGCATGCCGGGCACTGCGCTACTACCAGAGGAGAAAACAATGAAAACAGTTGCAATCGTGGCGTGTTCCAACGGGCAGAAAGAAGAATATCGAAGCCAGAACGAGGAACTGGCACGGTATCTGGAGGAAACGGGACACAAGGTTTTATGGAGCAATGATATCTATGAAAAAAATGCCGCATTTTCAGGTACGGGAGCAGAGCGCGCCGCGGAACTGATGCGTTTCTTCAATGACCCGGAGGTGGAGGAGATCTATGACATTTCCGGAGGAGATCTCGCTAATCAGGTGTTGGACGGGCTGGACTATGCCGCCATCCGAAGAAGCAGGGCGGTTTTCTGGGGCTACAGCGATCTGACGACGGTCATCAACGCCATCTATGCACAGACCGGGAAAAGCAGCGTGCTCTATCAGGTCAAGAACATGGTCTGGGGAGAGATAAAAGAGGTGCAGCGACGGAGATTTGAGAACCGTGCGACGCTGTTTGACCCGCAGGTTCGCTTTGTGCAGGGGGAGAAGATGGAAGGCGTTGTTGTCGGCGGGAATATCCGCTGCTTTTTGAAGCTGGCGGGAACCTGTTATTTCCCAGATCTTTGGGACAAGATTCTGCTGCTGGAAGCATACGGCGGTGAGGTGCCGCAGATGGCGACGTATCTGGCGCAGCTAAAACAGCTGGGGGCTTTTGAGAAGGTTGGAGGAATTTTGCTCGGAACATTTGCGGCGATGGAGGCGCATGCGTGCAGCCCGGATATTACCGCACTGGTAAGAGAGGCGGCGGGAACGAAGCTTCCGATCGCAAAGACACAGGAAATCGGTCACGGAAATGACGCGAAAGCAATCCGGATCGGAGAAAAGATATACTGCTGCGGAGACGAAGCATGTCGAAGCGTTGTTACAGATGCTGAAAGGAGACAGTTGGAAACCAGATGAAAAAAGAGATGACATACACAGAACTAGCGAAAGAGACGGCAATCCTGACGGCTGCCGTGGCGATTATCGCCGCAGCGGTATATTTTTTTCTGGTGCCGAGCCATGCATCCGTCAGCAGTATCTCCGGTCTCGGAATCGTGCTGTCCAACTTTATACCGCTGCCGCTGTCCGCGATCACGATGATCTTAAATGTTGTGCTTTTAATTATCGGATTTTTTACCTGCGGAAAGGAATTTGGCGTGAAGACGGTTTACACCAGTGTGGCGCTGCCGGTATTTCTGGGAATTTTTGAGAGAATCTTCCCGGATTACGAATCGCTCACCGGCAGCCAGGAACTGGATGTGCTGTGCTATATTCTGGTGGTCAGTGTGGGACTCAGCATTCTGTTTAACCGGAATGCGTCTTCCGGCGGACTGGACATTGTGGCAAAGATCATGAACAAATATCTGCATATGGAACTGGGAAAAGCCATGTCGCTGTCCGGCATGTGTGTGGCGCTTTCGGCGGCACTCGTCTATGACAAGAAGACGGTTGTGCTCAGTATCCTCGGTACATATTTCAACGGTATTGTGCTGGATCATTTTATTTTTGACCATGACATGAAGCGCCGTGTCTGCATCATCACCGAAAAGGAAGAAGAACTGCGCAGGTTTATTATAGAAGACCTGCACAGCGGAGCAACGATCTATGAGTCGATTGGTGCGTATAATATGCAGAAGCGGAACGAAATCATTGCTATCGTAGACAAGGTGGAGTATCAGAAACTCATGAATTATATCAGCCGTGAGGACCCGCATGCATTTATTACGGTATATACGGTGTCGGATATCCGCTATCAGCCGAAGCGGTAGCAGACAAAATGCGATAGGAATGAGGCAAAAAAGGAGAAATATACATGGGAAGCTATGACAACACAGACATTTCATACAAAGCTGCAGGCGCAGAGACTTATCATCTGCCGATTCTCTATACAGAGGACGAGCGCAGCAGCTACGCCGCGTGGGGCATAAAAAAAGAAAAACTGTTGCTGCCGTTCGCCGTTGCCACGATCCTGATTGATGCGTTTGTGCTTTGCGCCACGGTTGTTTATCTGTTGGCGGTAAGAAGGCAGACACCGGCATTTTCGGTCTGGATTTCGTGCTGGGGAGGTCTGGTCGGTGATGTCTCCTACGGTGTGGCGCTGGTCTTGACGGTTCTTATTTTAAAGCCGCTTGACTGGTTGTTCGATAAAATTATGCACAGACCGGAGGAACCAAAGATGCTGCAGGTGACGCCGAAGGAAACGGGCGTCTCGTATTTCCTGCTTCGCGGTACAACGGTACTTGCGCAGGGAATGCTCACGTGGGATGCGTGGGAGGCTGCGCTCACTGTGGAGACGAATGAGATATTGCTCGAGGGGCAGAGACTGCGGATCGGAAGCAATACGATCGCATCGATCTATCCGCCTGAAAAACAGAAGCCGTGGATGGATCATCCGGCGGAGCAGATAACGGGAACCATCAGCCTGGCGCATATCCGGAAAAATATGCAGGGGTACCGGGCGTCCCTGGAAGAACAGAAAAGGGAAGCAGAGTGGAGACGGCAGAACCCATAGATCTGCCGGTGGAAAATAAAAGAAAATGGAGACAGACACAGATGAGATATCCGAAAAATTTATCCGAACATGGAACGATCGGTTTTGTGGCGCCATCCTTCGGGTGTGCGACTGAGCCGTATCACACCGCATTTTTGAACGCACAGAAAAAATTCCGGGAAATGGGACATCCCCTGGATCTCGGACCGAATTGTTATGCCGACTGCGGAATTGGGATCAGCAACACGCCGGAGGCGTGCGGCAGAGAACTGACAGAGTATTATTGCAGCGATAAGAATGAGGTGCTGATCTCCTGCGGTGGCGGGGAACTGATGTGTGAGACACTGGACGCGGTGGATTTTGAACAGATCCGGGCAGCGGTACCGAAGTGGTACATGGGATATTCCGACAATACGAACATGACATATCTTCTGGCGACGCTCTGCGATACCGCATCGGTCTACGGCCCGTGTGCGGCGGCGTTCGGCATGGAGCCGTGGCATCCGAGTCTTTCGGATGCATATGCACTTCTGCGCGGTCAGAAGCATACGGTAAACGGATATGATCTCTGGGAAAAGGAAAGCCTAAAAGACGTTGAGCATCCGCTTGCGCCATACCATGTCACGGAACAGCGGATTTTGCATGTTTTCCCGGAATCGACGGAGGCACTTACGGTGCAGGGACGCCTGATCGGCGGATGTGTGGACTGTCTGGTGAATCTTCTGGGGACAACTTATGATAAAACAACCGGGTTTGTGGAAAAGTATAAGAATGACGGTATGATCTGGTTCCTGGAATCCTGTGATCTTAATGTGATGGCGATCCGGCGGGCGGTCTGGCAGATGAAGCATGCCGGCTGGTTTTCCCATGTGAAAGCTTTTCTGATCGGAAGACCTGCCGTCTACGGGCAGGAACTGATGGGGCTGGACCAGTACCATGCGGTGTGGGATCTGTTGAAAGATTACGGGGTGCCGGTCATTATGGATGTGGATATCGGACACCTCGCACCGATGATGCCGCTGGTGTGCGGAAGCTATGCAACGGTGCAGGTGAACGGAAATGACATCTCCGTGAAGATGGAATATTTATAGAATCAGATTAATATTTTTGCCGATACCGGTGTTTAAGAGGGTATCCAGATCCAGACTCTGGGATACGATCTGTGCCGCAGTGGTGGCAGTGCCGTCATCCGGACTCTCTGTGGTGCCGGATGTGGTGATGCCGTCTGCTGCGGAAGAACCTGTGGCAGCGGCATTTTTTTTCTGCATCAGCAGGTTGTTGTCAGAAGCGACGAGCGCCTCGCCGCGGCTTGCAAACCGTTTGGCATATGTTGAGGTGCGCTGCATGTAAGCCGCATCAGCGGAAAAAAGTTCCTTGAACTTGGAGAGATCCGCACTCTCAAATAAGGTTGTACGGCTTGTGAGTGTGCCGTCATCATTGATGGTAATGCCGATCTTATCGAGTTCGGAAGAGTATTCGCTGGTAATATTTTTCAACTGCTTTGCACTGCGCTCCAAGGTACGGTCCGAGGAACTGCCGGCAGAGGAAAGCATGTTGTTGTAGGTCTGGATATAGGCGAGCACGCTGTTGCGTGTGTTGGTGTCCTGGTCATCCGAAAAATCAGAGGAAGTCAGCCGGCGTACTGCCTGACGAAGCGCCCTGCCGTCTGCGAGAGCGAGCTGGTTGCCACTGAATTCACGGCGTTTGGAGGAAGTCCCGGCTTCCCGGTTGGAACGGTAGAAACTGCGCAGGTAATATTTGGAACTTAAGGTGGTGCCGGATCCGATATACGCTGTATTTGACATAGTGATTCCTCCTTAAAAAGATTCTCTAATATGTTTCGGCAGAATGCGGCATAGAATTAACCATAGAAAACAAAAAACGGATATGCTATACTAAATTTCAAAGAATTCAGCCTGGGAACAGAAACTACTGAATTCTGGCGACTGGGATGTATGAGAGGAGGATATCATATGGAAGCAATGATCTGGATAGGTCTGATTATTCTTTTTGTGTTGGTTGAGATTGCGACGGTAGGACTGACGTCCATCTGGTTCGCAGGGGGCGCGCTGATTTCCCTGATTCTGTGCCTGTGCGGCGTGGGACTGGGCTGGCAGATCGGCGTATTTTTCGTGGTTTCCCTGATTCTGGTGGCATTTACCCGGCCGTGGGCGGTGAAGTATTTAAAGCCGCATCTGATCCGGACCAACTACGAGCAGGCAATCGGTGAAAACGTATGTCTGACGGAGACGGTAGACAACCAGAGAGGAACCGGTACTGCAGTCTACAAGGGACAGGAGTGGACGGCGAGAGCCAGTGAGGATGGAAAAAGATATGAGGCGGGAACGATCGTGAAGGTAAAGGAGATCCGCGGTGTGACCATGTATGTCACTGAAAGCGGACTGATGCCGCAGGTTCCGACGACACCGCAGACAGAGCAAGAGGCAGAATAATATGAAGCTTGGAATGGTATTTGAGGGAGGCGCCAACCGTACGGTGTTCTCCTGCGGAGTGATGGATGCGTTTCTTAAGGAGCGGCTGATGCCGGATTATCTGATCGGTGTCTCCGCCGGGATCGCATACGGTGTATCCTACCTGTCGGGACAGAAGGGCAGGAATATTGAGGTTGTGGAAAATTATATCGCGGACAAGCGGTATATGGGCATGCGGCATCTTTTTAACCGGAACGAGAAAGCGTATTTCAATACGAAGTTCGTGTTTGAGGAAGTGCCGAATGAACTGATTCCGTTTGACTATGACGCGTTTGCGGCGTATCCGGGAAAAGTCGAAGCAGCAGTGACCAACATTCATACCGGAAAAGCCGAATATGTCGAAGTGCCGAGGGGACGGGACATGCGCGATACGCTGGTGGCGAGCTGTTCGCTGCCGATTCTTTTCCAGCCAGTGAAGCTTGGCAGACATTATTATCTGGACGGCGGGATTGCCGATTCCATCCCGTATGAGCACGCGCTGGCGGAGGGATGCGACAGACTCATCGTGGTGCTCACAAGAGAGCGCGGATATGTGAAGAAGGCGGAGAAGGCAGTCCGCCTTACGGACAAGCTGTACAAAAAATATCCGAAGATTGTGGAGAGCATGGATTCCCGGGCGGAGCGCTACAATGAATGTATGGCCAGACTGCAGGAACTTGAGCAGGAGGGAAAAATCTTCGTCATCGCTCCGGAATCCACCTATGGGGTGGGACGGACGACCACGGACGTCATCAAGCTCCGGAGGCTTTACGACGAGGGTTATGAACTGACAGAAAAGCGCATGCAGAAACTGCGTGCATATCTGGGATAAGAAAGAGAGGAAACAAACGATGAAGATCGTATTTCTGGATGCAAAGACGATCGGTGATGACATCGATCTGTCCGGTTATGACGCGTTGGGCGAGGTTGTAAAATACGGATTTTCCACACCCGAGGAGGCAAGAGAACGCACCAAAGACGCGGATGTGATCGTTCTCAACAAGGTTGTGATCAACGAGCAGTCCATCGGTGAAGCGGAGCACTTAAAGCTGGTATGTGTGACGGCGACGGGAACCAACAATCTCGACAAGGAATATCTGGATCAGCGTGGGATTGCATGGCGCAACGTGGCGGGCTATTCCACGGAGACAGTGGCACAGCATACGTTTGCATTATTGTTCTATCTGCTGGAAAAGTTACATTATTATGATGAATATGTAAAATCAGAAAAATATGTGGGGGATGTTTCCTTTACACATTTTGACAATGTGTTTCATGAGCTGAGCGGGAAGACATGGGGCGTCATCGGTCTTGGCGCGATCGGCAGAAGAGTGGCGGACATTGCGGGCATGTTCGGGTGCCGGGTGCTCTACTATTCCACCTCCGGAAAACACGATCAGCCGGGATACGAGAGAGTAGATTTTGATACGTTGCTCGCGGAGTCGGACATCGTGTCGGTGCATGCGCCGCTGGATGCCAATACGGAAGGGCTTATGAACGCCGGAGCGTTTGCAAAAATGAAAAAATCTGCGATTTTCCTGAATCTTGGAAGAGGACCGATTGTGGTGGAGAAAGATCTCGCGGAGGCGTTAAAGAGCGGTACGATCGCGGCAGCAGGACTGGATGTGCTCTCGGCGGAGCCGATGCGGGCAGACAATCCGCTGCGTGAGATCAAGGACAGTGATAAGCTGATGATTACGCCGCATATCGCATGGGCGAGCATCGAGGCGCGCACGCGTCTGATGAAGATCATTGAGGGGCAGATCCGGGAATTTTTCCATCTGTAAAAGAATGCGCCCATTTGGGGGCGCATCAGCTTGGAATCCGTGCATCCAGACCGCTGTGGAAGGACAGATTGCCGTATTCTTTTAGAAATTCCAGAGTGAGCTGTTTCTGCAGCTCACTTTTTGGTTCTGTATGCAGTAATGTGTGAAGCTTTCGCATCATGGTAAGGCAGCGCGCACTGCTTTTTTCGTACAGATCAAAAAAGCTTTCCGTGGAGACGCGTGTGGCATCCCAGGGATTCTTCCAGGAGGCATGCCTCAAGTTAAAAGGATCCGTGCGGAAAAACAGTGTGTCGCTCGGTATCAACGGGGAAAATAACGGGTATCCCAGAAAATGCTTCTCCATGAACCGGAAAAGAACCTTTTTTTGTCCGGTTTCATCGTGAAGAATCCGCATGCCGAGCGGAAGCGAGATGATTCCCATCCACATGGTGCTGCGATGAATGGAAAGTTCGGGGAATGCGTAATGATAGGCATCGTACAGGAGCCCGGCAATCACGCGTTTCTGGGCAAAAGTCAGCTGGATCGTATCGGCGGCATGGAATTCACAGGGTGTCTTGTGGCGCTTTCTGGCAAGCAGTTCGGTGTCGATCTCTGTCTCGAGATAGGCATGTCTGGAAAAATAGCTTTTCTCCTTCTTGTCATGGTAATGCGTCATGGCATAGATATAGGGATGGCATGTGGTGTCGAGCAGATAGTGCCCCAGGAAACCGGAGATGTAGGCTTCGGCAATGCCCCGGTCTGCAGCGGACGAGAGACGACCGTAACTTTCCAGCAGTCCGTGAAAAAAGGCACGCGGCTCCGTGGTGTGTGCGAGGGCACCGAGATTGTGGCGGTGCAGGGCATAGGACGGAAGATAATAGAAAAACAGATCCGGTCCCTGCAGTCCGAACGCATAAGCGCTGCGGTTATAAAACAGATTTTTTTTCTGGGAATTACATTTTAACTGGTGATAGATTTCTTCGCCAAACAGATAATGTGTAACAAAACCTGGCATGGGAATTCCTCCTTTCGTTCATCATGAGTATAACCATTTTATAGGAAGGTGTTAAGTAAGGAAGGTAAGATTTAAGAAAAATGTAATAAAACAAATAGATTGACAATCAAAAAAAGAGTGTTATACTATCACGTAGTAATGGAAACTATATAATATAGTTCGGTGATAATCAAAGCAGTCAGATTGTCATAAGATGATAGACAAAATAAGGAAAATGTATATCGGGTGGCAACACTTAAAATGCATTGCATATGTAAAAAAAGAGCAGTATTCCTTATACTTTCATCTTAGAAAAGAATTAGTGTGTATGGAAGAAAACGGAGGATTAAGTGATGGCAAATTTAGCACAGTCAGTAGAGAGAAAGGCATTCAGCGTGGCGATTGATGCAGCATTGAAGCATCTGAATAAGGATCGTGAAAAAGGCCTGCTTCAGATTGTTGATCTTGCAGAAAAGTTCATGGGCGATAACTTCCGTAAGGAAGCGTATGACGGAGCCAGAAAGATGATTCAGGATCCGGACAATAAATGGATGCATTATGTAAATCGTCTTCTGGATGAGACCGATCCCCATGTAGCAAAGATGACAGCATTAAATCTGGGATATCAGGCAGCATTTGTGGGAACGAAGACGATTCGTAAGATGAGGGAAGTACATAACTGTAACATCCCGTGGCTGATCTTAATGGATCCGACCAGTGCATGTAACCTGCGCTGCACCGGCTGCTGGGCTGCTGAGTACGGACACAAGCTCAATCTTACGTTTGATGAGCTTGACAATATCGTGACACAGGGTAAGGAGCTTGGTATTTACTTTTATATGATGACCGGTGGTGAGCCGTTAGTCAGAAAAGACGATATCATTAAGCTCTGTGAGAAGCACAACGAGTGTGCATTTCACTGCTACACAAACGGAACTCTCGTAGACCAGGCATTCTGTGACGAGATGAAGCGTGTCGGCAACCTGTCCTTATCCATCAGCCTTGAGGGATTTGAGGAGGCCAATGATTTCCGCCGCGGCGAAGGTGTATTTGACAAGGTTCTTCATGCAATGGATCTGCTTCATGAGAACGGGCTGATCTTCGGTAACAGCGTATGCTACACCAGCAAGAACATGGATGCCGTTACATCGGATGAGTTCTTTGATCTTCTGATCGAGCACGGAAGCCGTTTCGCATGGTACTTCCATCTGATGCCGGTAGGTATGAAGGCTTCACCGGAACTGATGCCGACCAGAGAACAGAGAGAATATATTTACCACAGAATCCGTGAGGTACGTGGATTTACAGGCGGTAAAGAGATCTTCGTTATGGACTTCCAGAACGATGGAGAGTATGTTGGCGGATGTATCGCCGGAGGAAGAAACTACTGCCACATCAACCCGAAGGGTGATGTTGAGCCGTGTGTATTTATTCACTATTCAGGAGCAAATATCCGTGAGAAGTCTCTGTTAGAGTGTTTACAGCAGCCGCTGTTCATGGCATACAGAGACGGCCAGCCGTTCAATGAGAACATGCTTCGTCCATGTCCAATGTTAGAGAATCCGGAGCTGCTCCAGAAGATGGTACACGAGAGCGGTGCACACTCAACGGATGTTGAGGAGGCGGAGCCGGTAGAGCATCTTTGCGGAAAATGTATGGAGTATGCATGCCAGTGGAAAGAGACAGCAGATAAGCTGTGGGCAGAGCATCCGTACCAGCAGAAGGGCTACACCAACTTTAAGAAAAAATAAGGGGCGATCGTTATCAGCAAGGCGAAAAAACAGATCTTAAAATGGGCATTGGTACTTGTCATCATCGGAATCATTGTTTATACATTCCGGGATTCAGCAGGACCGATCTTAGAAGAATTAGAAAAAACGACACCGGCGGTCATTGCAGGCATCTGTGCAATGACTGTCGTGTATCACTGTGTCGAGGGCGTGATTACCACGCTGCTTGCAAAACAATATAATCGTGAATTCACATTAGGCATGGGTATTACCAATGCCTTTTTGTGCTCTTTTTACCGCGTGGCGACACTTGGCAGCGGAGCAGGGGTTGCCGCGATTGTCTATCTGGGTGAGCACGGTATAGAGTATTCCAGGAGCTTCGGAATGTATATGCTGCAGTACGCGTTTCATAAGATCAGTATCGCGTTTTTCTCAATGATTCTGTTCGCACTGAACTGGAATTATATGCGGGTACATTTTGGGGAGTATATGTGGCTGCTGCTGGCGGGATATCTTGTAACGCTGATCATCACCGTGGTTTTAATTCTGTTCAGCTGTTCCAGGCAGTTTCACCGCATGCTGCTTTGGGTGGTGGATTTCTTCAATGGAAAGACGAAAGGGCGGTTTGATCCGCAGGCAGCAATGCTTCATGACCAGTGCCAGATGTTGGAGGATGCATCCAGACAGCTGATGGGAGAGAAGCGGCTGGTTGCGGGTGCAGTGGGATTGAACCTCATCAAGTTCGCATTCTGGTATTCCATCCCGTATCTGATCTTTCTGGGGCAGGGGGAGATTACGCTCCCGCAGACGATGGCGGTCACATCGCTTTCTGTCATGCTTGCGGCAGTCATTCCGTCACCGGCGGGAATCGGTTCGACCGAGTTTGTCTTTACGGCACTTTTTTCCGGTATTGTCGGAACCGGACTGGCAGGCTCCGCGTCGCTTCTGTACCGCTTCGGTACCTTCGTATTCCCGTTTCTGGTGGGGGCGGTTGTGGTCATCATACGCCGCATCTACCTTAAAAAGATGGGACAAGCCAAACGATAGCGCCAGTTGTGATATGAGGCTGGTACACAGGGCGGAAAATAGTTTGCGGTCACAATAAAATGTAGGATGCAATAAAGTTCCAGATAGAAACAGTGCATAGGATATTCGTTGGAACAAAATGCGAGAATTTCTTCTCTGCCGCTTTTTATATCCAATTCCGTGTCTTTCCACGTTTTGACAATCCGCGGGATGTGTCCGACACGCCGCAGACAATGAGCGGACTTTTTAGTGTTCCTAACATCACCGCTTCACAGACAATATAAAACCGCGCGAACCGAAACTCGTTGGCATCTGCTATTGAAAATAAGGCAGATGCCAATTCAAACATCGGCTTCGCGCGGTTATGTTTTGTTCATTGGTGATGTAAGGAACACACAAAAGTCCTTAAATTGTCTGCCGGCCTGCGGACACACCCGCGGAGTGCTCAAAACTTGGAAAAACACGGATCATCGCAGATATAAAAAGCGGCAGAGTTAGAAATTCCGTATTTTGCGATCCGAATTCCTATGCACTGTTTCTATTCTGGAACTCTGTTGTACTTACTGTTATCGTATCACTGCCAGTCTATTCTCCGCCCTGTGTGCGAGCCTCATTTTGCGCCTCTTTTGAAAAGTTTAAGGTTTGGGAAATTGACAAACGCACAAGTCATGATAAAATTAACGTTGGCATGCAAAAAATATGTAAAGAAAGCGTAAATAAGGAAACATATGAAAATAAAATTATATTTTGACAAGGGTAATTTGGGCAGACTTGCGGTGGCGATGATCTTCGCCGCGGTATTGTTCTGGAAGATCGGCTTTTCGGTGTGGGCGCTGCCGCTATTCGGAGCGTGCTACTTCCTATTTAAGAGTCTGGAGGTGGAACTGTCAGAGAAGATCCCGTGGGTCTGGACCGGACTGATGATCGGCGCCAGCAGTATTTTCACGGCGTATCATGTGCAGTATCTGCTGCTGGATGCAGAACTTCGCGCCAAGATCACACAGCCGAAGATGCTGCTCAATATCTTGTGCTGTCTGGTGGTATTTCTGGCGGTACAGGTTTTTACCAATAATACGGGACTTACCTGCATGATTTCCCACATTTTTCTGGTGTCATTGGCGGGAATCAACTATTTTGTATATCTGTTCCGCGGGAACGAATTTATTTTCAGCGACCTGAAATCCATCCAGACCGGACTTTCGGTGGCGGGCAATTATGAGTTCGTGATGGATGACCGGGCGGGCTATGTGATTCTGATTTCCACGCTCTATGTGGCGCTGATCCGCAAGCTTCACGTTTCCTTTAAAAAGAGAGTGCCGATGGCGATCATCTGTATCTCTCTTGCCGTGCTGAGCGGCGTGTATATCGGTCATAAGACGGAGTACATAGTGACAGAGACCTGGGAGCAGAAAGGAAGCTACCGCAACGGATATATTCTGAATTTTGTGCTGAGTGTAAGAGATTGTTTTATCGCTGCGCCCGACGGGTATTCCAGTGAGGCGGTGAAAGCGCTGGAAGAGCAGTATTCTGGCGGTGATAGCGGCGGGAAGAAGCAGGGAGAGAAAGACGCTGCCTCGGCATATGCGGATGTGGCGGCTGATCCGGGAGAAAAGCCGACCATTATCGTGGTCATGAGCGAGTCGTATGCGGATCTTTCGGTGGTGGGAGATTTTTCCACGAATATTGATGTGGCGCCTTATTTCCACTCCCTGAAGGAGAATGCCATTCACGGATATGCGCTGTCTTCCGTGTTCGGTGCGAAGACGCCGAATTCGGAGTGGGAGTTTATGACCGGGAACTCCATGGCATTTCTGCCGAGCGGTTCCGTGGTATACCAGCAGTATATTTCCAAGACGCCGACCTCGATTGTGTCCAACTTAAAGAACGACGGTTATACCTGTGTGGCAATGCATCCGTACTATGAGACCGGATGGAGCCGCAATGCAGTGTATCCGGATCTCGGGTTTGATGAGACACATTTTATCGACGATTTTGACCAGACGAAGCTTCTGCGGGAATATATTACCGACCGGGAACTGTATGAGAAAATCATTGACCGCTATGAGAGCCGTGCGGCGAATGAGGATCTGTTCATCATGAGCATTTCCATGCAGAACCATGGCGGTTATACGGAAAAGTACGATAATTTTGATGAGAAGGTACGCCTGCTGGGATTAAACTATCCGGACGTCAATCAGTATCTCTCTCTGGTGCACGAGAGCGATTCGGCGTTGGAGTATCTGATCTCCTATTTTCAAAATGTGGAGGATCCGGTGGAGATTGTATTTTTCGGCGATCACCAGCCGAGCCTTTCGTCCAGCTTTTATCCGAACTTAAACGGCAAGGGACTTTCGGGACTGACCGAGGATGAACTGGAAGATCTGTATACGATACCGTTTTTTATCTGGACGAACTATGAGAGCACGGAGGTGGAACTGCCGGTCACCAGCATCAATTATCTCTCGACGCTGGCACTGGAGCGGGCAGGAATAGAACTTCCGGCGTACAATCAGTTTCTGGCGGATCTGATGGAGACGATTCCGGCAATCAATTCCAGAGGCTATTATTCCAAGTCTGCCGGAGGATTTTTGCATATCGAGGAAGCGACAGGCGAGGAGGCGGCCTGGATCCGGAACTATAATATTTTGCAGTACAATAACATGTTTGACAAAAAGGAAAAGAGTGAAGTATTCTTTCCTTATCTGGAGTAGTATCAGGAAAGCAACAGAGATACAGATTTGCAGTGGACAATGTGTGTAAGAAGAATGTGGAGGAAAGAAATGGAGAGAGTGACACTTGGAAAAACAGGGATTACTGTCAATAAGAACGGGTTTGGCGCACTTCCGATCCAGCGGATCAGCACGGAAGACGCCGTGAAGCTGGCGCGAAAGGCATATGATGCCGGTATCACTTTTTTTGATACCGCGCGGTTCTACACGGACAGCGAGGAGAAGCTTGGCGAAGCGTTTGAGGGCATGCGGGAAAAAGTCTATATTGCGACGAAGACGGCGGCTGCCAATGCGGATGAATTCTGGGAGCAGCTTGGCATTTCCCTGCACAATCTGCGCACGGATTACATTGACATCTATCAGTTCCACAATCCATCCTTCTGTCCGAAGCCGGGCGACGGAACCGGACTTTACGAGGCGATGCTGGAAGCGAAGGCACAGGGAAAAATCCGCCACATCGGTATCACGAACCACCGGCTTGCCGTGGCAGATGAGGCGATCGAGTCAGGACTTTATGAGACGCTTCAGTTCCCGTTCTGCTATCTGGCGACAGAGAAGGACATCGAGCTGGTGGAGAAGTGTAAGCAGGCGGGAATGGGATTTATTGCAATGAAAGCGCTCTCGGGAGGATTGATCAACAATTCGGCTGCAGCGTACGCGTTTGAGGCACAGTATGAGAATGTGCTGCCAATCTGGGGCGTGCAGAGAGAGCGGGAACTGGACGAGTTCATTTCCTACATTGAACATCCACCGGTCATGACGGAGGAGATCGCAGCGGTGATCGAGCATGACAGAAAAGAACTCTCGGGCGAATTCTGCCGTGGCTGCGGTTACTGCATGCCATGTCCTGCCGGAATTGAGATCAACAACTGTGCGAGAATGTCCCTGATGCTGCGCCGCGCGCCGTCGGAGGCACAGCTGACGCCGGAGATGCAGGCGAAGATGAAAAAAATTGAGGGCTGCCTGCACTGTAACAAATGCAAGAGCAAATGTCCGTACGGACTGGACACACCGGCACTGCTTGCGAAGAATTACGAAGATTACAAGCGGGTACTGGCGGGAGAAGTCAGCGTAAAATAAGAGATGCGCAGACATGCAGAACGACATGCAATGCGCGTAATGCACACGTGAGGCGAAGAGGAGTGGGAGAATGAAGAAATACGAGACAGTCATTTTTGATCTGGATGGAACACTTTTGTATACACTGGAGGATCTGACAAAAGCGACAAACTATGCGCTGCGCAGGATGAATATGCCGGAGCGCACACTGGATGATGTGCGCCGGTTTGTCGGAAACGGTGTGGCGCGCCTGATCGAGCTGGCGGTTCCGGAGGGAACGGCACCGGAAGTCTTTGAGCAGACGCTTGCGATTTTCCGGGAGTATTATGATATTCACTGCAATGACAATACAAAAGCCTATGACGGAGTGATTGATCTGCTCCGGGAACTGAAGGCGGACGGATATGCGCTTGCGATCGTGTCGAACAAGCCGGATTCTGCGGTGAAGGAACTGGCGGAGATTTATTTTGAGGGAATTGTGAAAGTGGCAATCGGCGAGAGTGCCGGAGTGGCGAAAAAACCGGCGCCGGATACGGTCTATGCGGCATTAAAGGAGCTTGGCATGCCAAAGGAGGGCGCCGTGTATGTCGGAGATTCCGAGGTGGATGTGATGACAGCGAAAAATTCCGGTCTGCCGTGCATTTCCGTCCTGTGGGGATTCCGGGAGGAAGCGTTCTTAAAAGAACATGGTGCAGATCATTTTGTCCGCGAACCGGAGGAGATCAGAGATTTCCTGAATGCGTAGGTCTGTTGAGAAATGTTTCACTTTTAGTAAGGAAGTACCATTGCATGATTTTTGTACATAAAGTACAATAAAAATAATGAGAAACGCAGAAGAGTTGTGCGGAATCACAACAAGGAAGGCGGCATGGTATGAACAGAAGAAGTGTGAAACATACGTTAACGATGACCTGTCTGATGCTGGTATTACTGGCATCCCTGTTGCTTGGGGCAACTTCCATTTTCAGTATCCGGAATACGACCAATATGGCGCTGACGGAATATGAAAGTGCGATGGATTCCGGTTACAACACAGAGATCAAGTCTGAGGTCCAGACGGTGATTGCTGTGCTGCAGGCAGAATATGATAAGAGCCAGGCAGGGGAACTGACAGAGGAAGAAGCGAAAGCAGAAGCGAAGGAGATCGTCCGCGCCATGCGTTACCGCGATGACGGAAGCGGATATTTCTGGATTGATGATACGGATTACAATCTGGTAATGCATCCGATTCTGGCGGAGCAGGAAGGAAATAACCGCTACGATCTGGAGGATCAGAATGGTGTCATGATCATCCAGGAGATTATGAAGGTCTGTAACAGTGCCGACGGAGGCGGATTCAATGAATTTTACTTTACGAAGGCGGACGGTGTGACGGTTGCGCCGAAGGTAGCATATTCCGAGTTGTTTGCACCGTGGGGATGGGAAGTCTCCACCGGTAACTACGTCGATGACATGCAGGTAGAGATGACGGGTGTGGAAGGACGCATCAACCAGAAGTTCGAGGTTCTCTGCATTGTGATAGTGATAATGATGGCTGTTATGCTTGTGATGGCGTTCGTGTGGGCGAGAATCTATGCGGCGAAGCTCTGCAAGCCGCTGGTGGAGATCCAGGGGCTGGCATCCAGACTTTCCGACGGAGATCTGACAACGACCGTGAACGTAAGGGAGAAGAACGAGCTGGGAGACACGGCAGAGGCACTCAATGCCGCGCAGAAGCAGATTGTTTCCCTGATAGGAAGCATCAGCACGGCATCAACAGATCTGCGGAATGCACTGCAGTCGTTTACTGGTAATTTCTCCTCGATGCAGGAGTCCATCGGAAACGTTGCGGTTGCCGTCAATGAAATTGCGGAAAACAGCACGACGCAGGCAGGATCCACGACGGAAGCGTCCAACGGTATCATGACGATCGCGGAAGGCATCGAGAAGATCTCCAGCGAGATGGAAGAACTGGTCGGCAATGCCAATCAGATGCAGGAGTATTCCAATAAGTCGCTCGCTAAGCTTCGTGAATTGATCGATACGAACAATAAGACAGAGGCGGATATCGAGTCGATGTATACACAGACGGAGAGTACCAATGCATCCGTCAATAAGATCAGCAAGGCGGCGACGCTGATCAGTGAGATCGCAGATCAGACGAATCTGCTTTCACTGAATGCTTCGATCGAGGCGGCGCGCGCGGGAGAAGCCGGACGCGGATTTGCGGTAGTTGCGGAAGAGATCGGAAGTCTTGCGACACAGTCGGCAGATACAGCACATGAGATTAACGACATTATCGGAGAGCTGACAGAGAATTCCGAGAAGTCGATGGGCATTATGGTACAGATGAATGATGCGTCGAAGCAGCAGGTAGAGGCGCTGAATCATACCAGCGAGATGTTTCTGGATATGCAGAAAGCACTGGAGGCGTGTACGAATTCCATCCGCGTGGTGACGGATATGATCCGCACTGCGAATGAGGAGCGTGAGAAAGTTACACAGAGCATCGAGGTGCTGACGCATCTTGCGACAGATAATGCGGCATCCACGGAGGAGACTTCCAGTATGACAACCGAACTGGAGGGAACGGTGGAGCGCTCCAGCGGAATGATCGAGAAGCTGGAGGGCGACATGAAAGTGCTTGCAGACAGCATGGAGCATTTCCGGTTGTAGGAAGACTGCGGCAAGAATACAAATGATAAGATGAGAATGAAAGCGGGCGTGTCAGAAACTGACACGCCCGTAATTTCATGTCTGCAGATATTCTGCGAATGTGAATATATAGCTGGGTACGAATAGGGAAAAAACCTTTTATATTTCACATGCGGCATCATATGCTGATTTAATGGCATGATCGATATTGCTCGGACGCTCTCCGGCACAATCGCCAATATAATGAAGCGGGAGCGGACAAGCCGAAAGATCCGGAAGATTCTTTCTTGCGCCAACAGCCATTACAACGAAATCCGATCTGATCTCTAAGACCGAGGTTTTTTCATTTTCTGTTTTCTCAACAATAACTGCATGGTCATTGATCTCTGATAGTTTTGCAGAGGTAAGGATCTGGACATTGGAATGCTCTAATTCACTCATCAAAGTTGGGAGAATCGTGCTGCTTTCTTCCTTTGCAATCTGATCCATCATTTCAATAATTGTAACGTTACATCCGCGGGCAGCAAGGTATTCCGCAGTTTCAACACCTACAAGACCACCGCCGATGACAGATACGTTGCCGAATACAATTTCTTTTTTAGCAAGAATATCCCATGCACTTGTAACGGTTGGAAGATCTTTGCCCGGAACGGGAATGATTGCATTCGTTGCACCTGTTGCAACAATTACTTCATCAAACGAATCATAGTCTTTTCCGGTAAATTCCTGACCCAGACGGAATGTCACTGATAATTCGGGAAGCACGTTAAGATAGTAGTTAATGCTTCTCATCATTTCTTCTTTTCGGGGTGGAACGCTGGCAATAAGAAGCTGACCACCGATCTGGAGTGACTTTTCAAATATAGTTACCTGATGACCTCTCAGAGCGGCGACACGTGCTGCTTCAAGTCCTGCAATTCCTGCACCGATAATTGCAATTCGCTTTGCTGTGACTGCAGGAGTAATCTGACGGCTTGTCTCATAACCATTCTCGGCATTTAATACACAGCTTAGGAATGCACGGTTTTGGATATTGTCTGTACATCCTTTATTACACATCATACATGTTCTGACATCGCAGCAGTGTCCATCGGCACACTTGTTTGCAAAATCAGGATCGGTAAGCAGTGAACGCCCGAGTGCAACGATGTCAGCAGAGCCATTTGTAATAACGGCTTCAGCAGCTTCTGGTGTTACAATACGACCAACCACGGATACGGGAATGGAAACGAGTTCCTTGATTTTTTTAGAGTATGAAACCATAAAACCATATGGCTGTGTCCCCATAGCAGGAATGGTATCCCCCATATTTCCGGTGTGGTTAGCCTGCGCGACATGCAATGTGTCAACACCGGCAGCTTCTAATTCTTTTGCAAAAATGCAGGCCTCATCAAGTGGAAGACCACCTTTTCCCCGAAAGCCGTTATCTCCAAGAGGAGTTACGATTGGAAGCTTGTAGTCGATAACCATATCTGGGACAATTGCTTTTAAACGCCGTACAAGAGTTAAGGCGAAACGTGTACGGTTTGCAAGGTCTCCGCCATATTCATCTGTTCTGTGATTTAAAATAGGAGAGCAGAGCGATCCGACAAGGCGGTCTCCATGTACTTCGATACAGTCAACGCCTGCTTTGTGGGCTAAAACAGCACAATTTTCCATGTGCTTAATAATTTCATCCAGTTCTTCCGCAGTTACTTCATTTACAAAGTGCTGCATATCATGGTGAAGTTTGGCTCTTGCCTCCTGCATTTTTCCCTGGTGAAACATTTCGTTTAAAGCTGCGACGTTATAGTCTGGATGGAACAGCTGGATTCCAAGCTTTGCACCGTATTTATGACATGCATCGGCAAGCCGCTGGAAGCCTTCTGCCTGTTGAGGAGAGTAAAGTTTTGGTGTAGGAGAGAATGTTGAAAGAGGAGCAACGTCTCCAATGACAATGTATCCAACACCACCTTTTGCAAGGCGCTCATAGAAACGAAAACTCTGTTCGCCGATAGATCCATCTTTTTCTTCGTATCCTGTTGTAAGTGGGGGAAACATAATACGGTTTTTAAATTCAATGTTTCCAACTTTAATGGGCTCTAATAATTTCATTGTGCACACATCCTTTCAAAGTGATTATCTTATTTCAATGGTGTTAAAAACTCTAATATGAGCCTGTCTAATTCAGCTCTTGCAGAACCGCTTGCAAAGTTGTGATTTGCGCCTTCAATTGTTTTGTAACTGCATTTGCCATTATAGAGTGCTTCATATCGATGACAGGTAGCATCATCTACCAGATCGTCTGCCGTTCCTCTGATAAGAAGAACAGCACCTGTATATCCCGCTGCGGATGAAAACGGTTCATACTGATATAAATCATGGTTAAAAGAAGTAGGGAAGCAAAGCCCTTCTATATCTGCTTTTGTGATTCCCTGTGCTTCCATTGCCTCGGCGCGGTCTTTACATCCAAACCACATGCCGGCTCCCGGGCACATGAGTATGAGAGCATGTGGATTAACGATAGGCGCAGCAGTGGCAGCTGCATAGCCGCCCATGCTCTGGCCTGATAAAATAATTTTATCAGGATTGGCAAAATCCTGCTGTTTTGTCCAGTTTATAATATCTTCGATATCATGTAAGATACCGGTGAATGTCATGTCCTCGAACTCACCGTCGCTTTCGCCATTTCCGTATAAATCAAAGCGGACGCTGGCAAATCCGTTTTCAGCCAGAAATCTGGCTGTGTGGGTATAGATATTTTTGTATCCGCTTTTATTTCCGGTAAATCCGTGTACGTTAATGATGGCGGGGAAGCGCGAGCCTTCATCCGGAATATTTACAATTCCGCGTAAGACATGACCTGAGCGGTTTGTTATTTCAACTTGTTTTGTCAATGCAAGATACCTCGGTTTCTGAAGTTATTCTGCGTTTGCAGCATTTCGTTTGTCTGATAAATTCTGTAACATTTCAGCTGTTTTCTCTTTTGTAAGAGGGTATACAAACTTTAATACAAGTACAGCTAATAAGTACCCGGCTACATATAATCCGGTATATGTTTTCCAGAGACGTCCGGAGAATGCTTCGCTCTGAACGGCCTCATTTACGTTAAAACCTGCGATTGCAAGAGCAAAGCTGCTCATACTTCCGGATACGGCATTAGCAAGCTTACGGAAAAATGTATATGCAGAGTACACGATACCTTCGTTACGTTTTCCGGTCTGAAGTTCCTGATAGTCAATTGCGTCATTTACAAGGGCCCAGACTAATACCTGGAAACCGCTGACACCAAGATAACAGATTCCGTTGATAATAATAAAGAGCATTGGGTTCTCAAGAGGGAAAAAGAATAAAATAGCATAAACAACAACTGAGAAAGTTGCACTATACATAATCCATTCTTTCTTTCCAAATTTCTTTGCAACAAATTTTGTCCCAATGAATGCGATAAGCGACCAGATAACGCTTAACATGCCTGAAACTGCCATAATGGCGACATTTCCGAAATAGTCACGGAATAAGTAGGTATTTAAGCCGTTTACCATACCGGCACCAACGATACCGATAAAGCTGGATAACATAACACCAAGTAAAGCTTTGTTTTTGGAGATGGCTTTCAGCACGTCTAAATAGTTAAGCTTCTCTTTTTCTTTGGCAACTGGCTCGGTGATAATACGCTCCTTGCACCAGTGTGATGTAAACATAAGGCAGATCAAACCAACAACAGCACAGATGGCTGCCATAATAAGGAAGTGGCTTGGTACAGGCTGGTTGTCTTTGTATAAGAATAATGGACCGGCAATAACGATGACGGTCATAAAGATTGTGCCGCCAAGACTTCTGAAGCGTGAAAGGTCGGTCCGTTGGTTTACATCATCTGTCATAACACTTGAAAGACTTCCAAATGGTACGCTTACACATGTGTACATAATTTCATATACAACATATGTGATGAACATGTAAGCAATACGGGCGCCATAAGCAAAATTGCTTACGTTGACGAAGCCTAAGATACAAAGGACTGCGGTTGGGAAAGCAAAGAATTTAATCCACGGAATGAATTTACCCTTGCCCTTGTTCTGGTGACTGTCAACAAGTGCACCGATTAATGGATCGTTTATGGCATCCCAAAGCTTTGTGATAAGCATAAGGATTCCTACGTGCACCGGGTTGACCTTCAGCACCAGGGTATAAAAAATAGCAAGATACATGGCTCGGAACTGTTCTGTACAGCAACATCCCAAATCGCCAAGAGTGTAACCGATTTTGTCCTTCATGGAAAATGGTCTTGTTTCTTTCATAATAAAATACCTCTCGTTTTTGTGTTGTTTTGGTAGCTACATGTTCATTATATGGGGATTAGAGAGATAAACATATACAAAAATTGCTTGCAAACTATGGAAAATTGATGTATTGTATAAATTGACAAAATGAACAAAAATATGGATGCTGGAATGTGCAAAATTAACATATGAAAAAACAGAGTTATGAGATGGAATATATAAAAATAGAAGATAGCGGACAGCGCAGTTTTGGACAGAAGAAAAACCATACAATTATTTTTGTGACAGGTGGTATGGGATATTTACGTCAGGAAAATGAAAAGGCGGTCTGTACCATGGAGGACTTAATATTTATTAAGCCTGGCAATAAAGTGAAGATTGAATATCGAAAAAACAAATATCCGTTAGAACTATATGTGCTCTATGTGGGAACAGAGTTATTGCAGAGCTTATCAGATGAAAATACAAGACTTGACGAGGCATTTGATATCGTTCCCTTTCAGGTTAAGACAGTTCATTCTGAGAGTGAATCTGCCATGCTTATAAAGAATATTTCCAAAAAGCTGTATTCAATGCTTAAGGAATCTCCTAAATTTGCACACACATTGTATGAGAAAAGCCTGCTGACAATGCTTCTGGTACTTGCGTTGCGGTCGTCTGTCAAGGAGGACGTACAGCTAAAATTAAATAAGAAAAAGCATGTTGTAATGGATGATATTTTCATATATATAAGAGAACACCTGACAGAAGATATATCATTGGAGCGCCTGGAAAACGAGTTTTATGTAAGCCGCTATCATATTGTGAGAGAATTCAAGAAGATGACAGGCGAAACGCCACATTCATATATTGTAAAGAGCAGACTGGATCTGTGCAGACACTATATAGAGCAGGGAAAAAGTATCCGCGAGGTTTATGAACTTGGAGGATTTGGCGGATACAATCATTTTTTCAGGGCATTTAAGAAAGAGTATGGTGTTACTCCAATGCAATATTATAAAAATCTGCAGATCGACAGGAATGAAAGATAAATTGATAAAAACAGCAGTATCATGTTTGAAATAATGCAATGGGTAACGGACAGTTTCCCGAATAAATTTTCAGTTTTCCCATATACTAACTCCCAAGCTAATATATAGCAAATAAGAGAGGCTTTATCCACAGAGATGGAAACAGACAAAGCGCTCTTGCGAAAATAAAACATTGGAGGAAAATTTATGAAAGCAACGGGAATCGTGCGTAGAATAGATGATCTGGGCAGAATTGTGGTGCCCAAAGAAATCCGCAGAACGCTCCGCATACGTGAGGGAGATCCGCTTGAGATATTTACCGACCGTGAGGGAGAGATTATTTTAAAAAAATATTCGCCCATCGGAGAATTGAGCCAGTTTGCCGGGGAATATGCCGAGAGTCTGGCGCACACGACGGGATATCTGGTGCTGATCACGGACGGGGATCATGTGGTCGCGGCGTCCGGCAGTGGCAAGAGAGATTTTGAGGGCAAGCCCATCAGCGGACAGTTGGAGGAGATCATCGGTGAGCGGAAAAGTCTGGTAGCTTCTGACGACGAAAAGACATTTGTAAAACTGACGGCGGACGATGCCGGCGAGTACAGACAGCAGGCAATCAGCACGATTATCTGCGAGGGGGATGCGATTGGCGCAGTGATCCTCTGCTCCCGGGAAGAACGGGAGAAAATGGGAGAGACAGAGAGCAAACTTGTCGCGGCGGCGGCAGGCTTTCTGGGCAGACAGATGGAACAATAGAAGAAAGATAGAGAAAGGGCATCTGAAAACAGTGTGTTTCAGGTGCTTTTTTTCGATATTCGCCTTGAAAGAAGCCGGGAGACATGATAATCTCAAAAGCAAATGAGTTTTATGGAAAGTTAGAAAGGTGGAAACATATGAACGAAAAACCTGACGTGACGATGGGGGAAATGACCAAAACAAATGGAACGTCTGGCAGGAAGGTGCCGAAAAAAATTATATGGACGATCGGCGCAGTGGCTGTGGCGGTAATTATTTTGATCATTGGAATTTGCAGCGGAGCATTTTTGAGCAGAAGTAACAGGATTCTGCTTGCGGCAAGAAATACCATAAAAGATCTGCCCACGGTTGTTGAGAATAGGAATGTTGCAGATATTATAGCATCCGGAAAATATACGATTGGTGTAAAAGGGGCTGTCAGGGGAAAAGACTTTGATGGAACGTTTAAATACAAAGATACACAGCTGCAGGCAGGGGGAACGATTTCACTTTTCGGTAGGGAGAATCTGGATTTTCTGGCAAACCTGGATGATGAGCAGCTCTGCGCAAGCATCCCGATGCTTACAGATGATCTGCTGGTATACAATTACAAAGAAGAGAAAGACGGCTACATAGTGGATCTTCTGGGAGCGGATGGGGTTGCATCGATCGATGCGGCACTTCGTGAACTTACCTCGAAAGAAGAACAGAACAGAGCGGCGCAGGAGATCCTGTCCGTAATATACGATGAGTACAAGACGCTCGATATAAAAAAAGCAGAAAAAGAAGAACTCATAGTGGACGGCAGCGTCAGAAAATGTAACGGGTATGAATTTACCGTCACAGAGGATGAACTTCTGCAGGTAATGGATGGAGTGAAGGAGGTATACGATGCGTATTACGGTGGAGCAGCAGATGCATTGAAGCTGAAGCTGGGGGATGACTTTTCGCAGCTCAGAGATAGAGCATGCAGTATGGGGGATATCAATGTAAAAGTCTACGTGTATCAGAATAAACTGGCAGCGGTTGTTGCGGAGGCGGAAAATTCTGATACGGCATTCCGCCTGCTGTTCAAGGGAGGAGAATACAGAATGCAGAATCTGGAATTGCTCGCAGAGGATTTGGAGGGTGAGCATTCCATGCTGGAACTGACAGGTAAAGCAGCAGGGGAAGAAGGGGGCTATGAGTTTTTGATTGATAATGGTGAGCATGATATAAACCTTGTGATTTCGATCAGTGGGGAGGTTCAATTTGAAAAAATGAGCGGCGACAGAATAGATGTGGGCAACATGTCTGAAGCAGATCTGAGAAAATTTATTTTGCGTACGGTTGGAACAATCATCACAAGCCACATCAGGTAACCGCAAGACGGGGATAAGAATACCAGTATCCCGGAGAGAGATGTGACAGCAGCCGGGCGTGTGAGTGGAGATGAGACTGTATTGCGGTGCATGGAGACTGGAAAGATACGGAGAAGAACAAATATGGCAAAATAAAGCCAAGATGTGTAATTGTTCCACAGTATGGATCTGTCCTATAATGAGGACAAAGAAAAAAGAAAAAAGAAAAAAGGCGGCGTCTGACGGGGGAGAAGACGATCAGATGCTGCGGGCAGGGGGAAAACATGGAGAAGTATGGTTTTGGCGTAGATGTCGGGGGCACAAGCTGCAAACTTGGTCTGTTTACAGACAGCGGGAAACTGATGGAAAAATGGGAGATTCCAACGGATACCAGTGAACAGGGGGAACATATTATAGAACATGTGGCAGCCTCACTGGAACGCAGACAGAGAGAGCGGGGGCTTGCGGATGAGCAGATCATAGGCGTCGGCATTGACACACCGGGAATTGCCGGGCGGGATGGAGTTGTCAGAGGCGCTGTGAATCTGGGATGGGAGGCATGTCCGGTGCAGGAGCAGTTAAAGATGCGCCTGCAGAAAAAGGTCTGTGTCTGCAACGACGCAAATGCGGCGGCTCTCGGAGAACTGTGGCAGGGCGGCGGCAGGGGGTACCGCGATATGGTGATGGTAACGCTTGGAACAGGCGTGGGCGGAGCGGTCATCCTGAATGGAAAAGTGCTCGCAGGCGCCCATGGAATCGCGGGCGAGATCGGGCATATGACCGTGTTCCATAAGGAGACCGAGCGTTGTGCCTGCGGAAAATATGGGTGCGTGGAGCAGTATGCTTCCGCAAAGGGACTGATCCGCATAACGAGACAATTATTGGAGAAAAAGGATCCCTACACGGTACTCGTCGACACGCCGGAACTGTCGGCAAAACAGATTCTGGATGCGGCAAAGAGAGGCGACCGTCTGGCACTGGATGCTGTGGAGGTTCTGGGAAAAGCGCTGGGAAGCGCGCTCGCAGCCGTGGCGGAAGTGATAGATCCCGAGGTCTTTGTGATCGGTGGAGGAATCGCCGGGGCGGGAGAGATCATCCTGCGTATCGTACAGAAGTATTACAGACCCGATGTACTGCCGGCAGGTGCGGACATTCCGTTTGAACTGGCACGTCTGGGAAATGATGCCGGCATGTACGGCAGCATGAAACTTCTGCTGGACTCCTCAGACGAAAAATAACTGCCGGATTTTTGAAGCATAGAATGGCATATATTTTGTATGGAGAGAGAGAAAACGATAAGTTCCAGATGCAGCCGGCAGCGACAATTCTTTGGAGTAAAATCCGAGTATTTCTTCCGTGCCACGTCGGACATCGAATTCTGTGTCTTTCCACGTTTGGACAGTTCACGGGGAGTGTCCGACAAACCGCAGACAATGAGCGGACTTTCTGGTGCCCCTAGTGGCACCGCTTCACAGACAATATAAAACCGCGCGAACCGAAACTCGTTATCATCTGCTATTGAAAACAAGGCAGATGATAACTCAGACAGCGGCTTCGCGCGGTTATGTTTTGTTCAGTGGTGCCACGAAGGGGCACACACAAAAGTCCTAAAATTGTCTGCGGATTGCGGACACCCCCCGTGGAATGTTCCAAACTTGGAAAAACACAGATCATCGAGGATGTTCGACGCGGCATGGTTAGAAATACCGGATTTTGCGATCAGAATGTCGCTGCCGGCTGTATTCTGGAACTTCGTATTTTCTGACATCTCCATCATAAAACATCGTCCATTCCGGTTTCAGAAATCCGGCAGTTATTTTTGGGAGAGGGTACATGCCGGATAAACTTGTGAAACATGCCGCGACAGTGTACAATAGAGGTAATTAACGCAGAACGGAGAAGATGCAGTTTGAAATTTATACATATCGCAGATGTACATCTCGGGGTAAAGCCGGATCAGGGAAAGCCGTGGAGTGAGCTGCGGGCGCGGCAGATCTGGGATTCTTTTGCAGATGTGATCGGGGTGGCAAAAAGAGAAAAACCGGAGTTTCTGTTTGTGACGGGGGATCTTTTCCACGCACAGCCGCTCAAAAAGGAGGTGCGGGAGGTCAGCCGCCTTTTTGGGGAGATTCCGGACACACAGGTCCTTTTGATTGCCGGCAATCATGATTATCTCAGGGAAAAGTCGTATTACCTCGCGGATTTGTGGCCGGACAACGTGACAGTATTTAAGAAAGAGGAAGCGGAAGCAGTCGATTTTCCGGAATACAACACGACCATATATGGACTGAGCTACTGGCACAGGGAGATCCACGACAGATTGTATGATGAACTGCGCCCTGTAAACCGCAGCAGATGCAACATCCTGCTGGCGCATGGCGGCGATGAGCGCCATATTCCGTTTTCGGCGGAGCGGATATTACAGAACGGATTTGATTATATTGCGGCGGGACACATTCACAGGAGCGGCTGGCTCATGCCGCACAAGGCGGTAATGGCGGGAAGCCTGGAGCCGACAGACTGCAACGACACCGGGCCGCATGGATACTGGATGGGAACGTTAGGGGCAGCGGGGGCAGATGTATATTTTTACCCGCTGCGCCATTGCGAATATTGTCATGAGATGTATCAGGCAGACCGGAACACGACAGACCGTATGCTGTGGGACTGGGCAAAGGAGCTGTTGGAGCAGAGACCGGAGTATCAGTATTTCCGTCTGTATATCAAAGGGAAAAAAGATCCGGAGTATTCCTTTGATGTGCAGGAGATCGGGAAGCTCGACCGGATTGTGGATATTACAGACCAGACGGTGCCGGATTACGATTACGGGAAGCTGCTGGAGGAGCACGCGGATTCGATACTTGGGGAATACATACGCAGTATGCGAAAAAAAGAACCGGGCGTCTGCACCGCAAAGGCACTGGAGTACGGTGTGAATGCGCTGCTCGGCTATGACTGCTGACGGAATGCCTGAAGTATGACAAAGAGCAAAGGATGGGACAGACATGCAGATTGACAGAGCCGCAATTTTTCGCTTTGGAAAGCTGGCAGATAGAACCGTGGATTTTGCCCCGGGGATCAACATTGTATATGGAAAAAACGAAGCCGGTAAGACGACGCTGCACGCGTTTCTGACCGCGATGCTGTTCGGGCTGGAAAAAGGCCGGGGACGGGCAAAGGGGACGGAGGGCTATCTGCGCTATGAGCCGTGGCATGCACCGTCGTATTACAGCGGTGCGCTGCAGTTTAGCGTCGGAGGCAGACCGTTTTATCTGGAACGCAATTTTTACCATAAAGAACCGAGAGCACGCCTCTGCAATCTGGCGGACGGGGAGGAACTGTCCGTCGCGTACGGAGATCTTGGAATGCTTTTAGGCGGAGTCACCCGGGAGGCGTATGAGAACACCTGTGATATTCCGCAGTGCCGGGCGGTGACGGGAGCAGAGTTGACCGGACTTCTGGCAGAGTATCTTTCCGATATGTCGGACGGGGGCAATGCGGGAATCCGCGTGACGCGTGCAGTGGAAAAACTGGAGCAGAAAAAGAGAAGCCTGCAGTCGCAGATCAAAAGTGAACAGGAGAAGCGGGAACAACAGCTGCAGCAGCTTACTGTGGAGCGGCGCATGCTCGAGGAGGACTGCGGCAGGCTTCGTGGGCAGATCGAGGAGGCGGCAGCGGATATGCGGGCGTATGCCAGGATGCACCCGCAGGTGAGGGACGGACAGCGACCGGAAGATGCCCGAACTGCGGAAAATGCGGGGACTGCGCCAGACAGGGAAAGGAGAACTGACGGAAACGGTTTTCCTGTGAGAAGCCTTTTTCTGGGACTGGCGGCAGCAGTGGGACTGGCAGGAAATGCATGGTGGCATCACCGCGTGGGTTATGCGCCGGAGCTGTTTGTGGCGGCGGAAGGCGTCCTTGCCATTCTGCTCGGCATCGGAGTGGCAGGCATACTGCGCCATAGGAGCGCGGGGCAGGCGCGTGCAGGAGAAAATGGGAAGGAGACGGCGGAGGCGCCAGAGAGCGCGGCAGCGGAGAACGCGGTGCGCATCCGGCTTGCGGAGTCGGAAAAGCAGAGCAGACGCCTGCTTGCAGGGTTGGAGGAAACACTCGCGGAGAAGGAAACGAGACGATGCAATCTGGCAGAACAGCTGGAAGTATGCAGCGGAGCGGGCGCACGGGAGAGAGAACTCCAGCTGGAACTTGATGCCGTCGAGATGGCAAAAAATGAGATCATCCGCCTGTCAAGGGAATACGGGGACGAGCGGAGAGATGAGATCAACAGTGTGGTATCCAGATATGTCTCTGCGATTACAGAGGGAAAATACGATCTGGCGGAAGTGGATGAAACGGGAAAGCTCCGCGTGCAGACGGAAGGAAGAGAGGTTTTGCCGGAGGCGCTCAGCAGAGGAACGCTGGAACAGTTCTATTTTGCGTTCCGCATGGCAGTCGGAAGCATTGTGACACAGGAAGAACCGCTGCCGCTGCTTCTGGATGAAACCTTTGCAATGTATGACGATGACCGTCTGCGGCAGACGCTGCGGCTGCTGGCGGCGGACGGGACGCAGACGATCCTGTTTACCTGCCAGAGACGGGAGCAGAAGCTGTTGGAGGAACTGGGAATCGCATATCACATGATAGAGTTATAGTACCGTTTACGTTGTAGGCAAAGAGGGGCAGGACGGCACAGCGTGACACGCGAGAAAAGGGCAGGGAGGAATACGGTGGCTGCAAAGAAAAAGAAGAAAAAATATCGGGGATTCTGGATATTTGTCAAAGTACAGTTTGTCCTTTCCCTGCTGGTGCTCGGCGGGCTGGGCTACTATGTCCTTGGCGGATATGCCTCAGAGGTGAGCAGCATCCGCAAGGAAGCGGACAGTCTGGTACGGAATTCGACGGAGGAGACGTTCCGGAGGTACCGCACAAGCGTTGTGTATGCGGCTGACGGCAGTGTGATATCCAGGCTCAATGACCAGGGAGCGTCCTATTATCTAAAGCGCGACGAGATACCGCAGTCCGTGATCGATGCGGTGGTCTGTATGGAGGATCAGCGTTTTTACCAGCACAGAGGCGTGGATTTCAGAGCGCTTGTGCGCGCGGCAAAATCACTGCTTGAAAACCGGAAGATCACGCAGGGGGGAAGCACGATTACAATGCAGCTTGCCAGAAATGTATTTCTGACGCAGGAAAAAACCTGGCAGCGCAAGGTGGAAGAGATTTTTATCGCACAGAATCTGGAGAAAAAATATACCAAGGATCAGATCTTGGAATTCTATCTGAATAATATTTACTATGGCAACGGCTATTATGGAATCGGGGCGGCAGGCAGAGGCTATTTTGACAGTGAGGTCGGGAAGCTGGATCTCTCGCAGATCGCATTTTTATGTGCGGTTCCCAATAATCCTACCGTGTATGATCCGGTTACCCATATGGATCATGCAGTCGAGCGGCGCGACCGGATTCTGGGCAAAATGCGGGATGACGGCAAGATTACACAGATGGCATATGCGGCGGCGGTAGCGGAGAACATTACCTTAAAGCGGCCGGAGGCGATGGAAAAAAATAATTACGTGGAAACGTACGCCTATTACTGTGCGACCCGTGCTCTGATGGAGCAGGAAGGGTTTGTGTTCCGATATCAGTTTGCAACGGAGGACGAGAGGGAGGCATACGAGCAGGCTTACAGCGAATCCTACAGCGAGTGCCAGAAGCAGCTGTACACGGAGGGCTATCAGATTTATACGTCCTTTGACCTGCAGCTTCAGGAGGAACTGCAGGCGGCAGTTGACGATACCTTATCCGGTTTTACGGAGAAAAATGACGAGGGTGTTTATGATCTGCAGGGGGCGGCAGTCTGCATTGACAACGATAACGGCTACGTGCGCGCGATGGTGGGCGGCAGGGAGCAGGATTTTGACGGATACACGTTAAACCGCGCCTACCAGAGCTACCGTCAGCCGGGAAGTGCGATTAAGCCGCTCACGGTATACACGCCGTCGTTCGAGCGGAATTATACGCCGGAGAGCATTGTTGTGGATGAACCGGTGGAAGACGGACCGAAAAATGCGAACGGTACCTACCTTGGAAATGTGACGGTGCGCACCGCAGTCGAAAAGTCAATCAATACCATTGCGTGGAAGCTCTATGAAGAACTGACACCGCAGGCCGGTCTGTCCTATCTTGAGAACATGCATTTTTCCAGGCTGGATGCGGCGGATTATGTACCGGCGACGGCGCTGGGCGGCTTTACCAACGGTGTGTCGCCTCTGGAGATGGCGGCCGGATATGCGGCGCTCGCCAATGACGGGGTGTACCGCGAGCCGACCTGTATTATGCGGATCACCGGCGATGACGGGGCGGATGTTTATCTTGCAGCGCAGGAGGAGCAGGAAGTCTACCGGCAGAATGCGGCGCGGATGATGACGGATGTACTAAAGGGAGTTTTTACCAACGGTACGGGGCGCGGACTTGGACTGTCGGATATGCCGTGCGCCGGAAAGACGGGAACCACCAACGACCACAAAGACGGCTGGCTGGTCGGCTATACGAGATATTACACGACCAGCGTGTGGGTTGGATATGATATGCCAAAAGAGATGGACAGCCTGATGGGCAATACCTACCCAGGAAAAATCTGGCAGACCTTTATGGAGCAGGCACATGAAGGACTGGAATGGCTGGATTTTCTGCCCTATACGCAGATTCCGGATGCTTCTTCCGGGGGGACAGACGCAGAGGATGCAGCGACGGATGAGGGAAGCGCACAGGAGGAGACACCGGCGGAGAACGGAGACACGCCGCAGGAGAATGTGCCGGATACAATGGACACGCCGCAGGGAAGTACGGCGGATGCTCCGGCATCCTCACAGGAAAATACATCCGACGCAGCGCAGGGAGATGCAGCGCAGCCAGCCGGGGAGAATGCTTCGGATACGCCGCAGGAGACAGCACCCGAAGCTCCTTAAGAGAATACACCTTAACATTGACAGATAAGACTGGAAACGTTATCATAAGCATGGGTAAAGGCATCGGCAGAGTACATAACGGACAGGAAACGATGCAAGGATACAAATAGGGAACAGGAGAATGGAAGCATGAAAAAATATGCATTTGGAGTTGACGTAGGGGGAACGACCTGCAAGATCGGATTTTTTGAGACGGATGGAAAGCTCATTGACAAATGGGAGATCAAGACGAACAAGGAAAACGGCGGAGCATCGATTCTGTCGGATGTGGCGCAGGCGATTGAGGGAAAGCTGACAGAAAAGGGAATCTCCAGGGACGATGTGCAGGGTATCGGCGTCGGCGTGCCGGGACCGGTAAAAAATGACGGTGTGGTACACCGCTGTGTGAACGTCGGCTGGGGTGTTGTAAATGTAGAAAAAGAACTGGGAGATCTGACCGGACTGAAGGTGAAGGCAGGAAATGATGCAAACGTGGCGGCACTCGGCGAGATGTGGCAGGGTGCGGCAAAAGGCTGCAGAGATGTCATCATGGTAACGCTGGGAACCGGAGTCGGCGGCGGCATTATTGTCGACGGAAAAGTTGTAGCCGGATTTGACGGAGCCGGTGGCGAGATTGGTCATATTACAGTGAATGCACACGAGAAGGAGCAGTGCAACTGCGGACAGTACGGCTGTCTGGAGCAGTATGCGTCTGCAACCGGAGTTGTGCGTGTGGCGAAGCGTACCCTCGAGAAGACGTCCGAAGATACCGCGCTTAGAAACCATGCAGATCTGACCGCAAAGGACGTATTTGACGAAGCCAAAGCGGGTGATAAAGTGGCGCTTGAAGTTGTCGATGAGGTATGTGGCATTTTAGGAGCAACACTTTCCAATATCGCATGTGTTGTGAATCCGGAGGTCATCGTAATCGGTGGAGGCGTCTCCAAAGCCGGTGGTATTCTCACGGATGCAGTGAAGAAGCACTTTGTTGCCACTTCATTCCACGCATGCGCCAACACAAAGTTTGTACTTGCGGGACTCGGAAACGATGCCGGAATGTATGGCTGCGTAGAGATGCTCTTAGATTAAAATGGGCTGTCGCCCGCGTGCACTGCACTATAAACGGGATACATTTTATTATGGGAAGCAGAGAGATATGTAACGTTCCAGATGCAACCGGAGGCGGCAATTCTAAGCGCAAAATCCGGTATTTCTAACCATGCCGCGTCGAACATTCTTGATAATCTGTGTTTTTCCAAGTTTGGAACATTCCACGTGGCGTGTCCGCAAACCGCAGACAATTTAAGGACTTTTGTGTGTGCCCCCTTCGTGGCACCACTGAACAAAACATAACCGCGCGAAGCCGATGTCTGAGTTATCATCTGCCTTGTTTTCAATAGCAGATGATAACGAGTTTCGGTTCGCGCGGTTTTATATTGTCTGTGAAGCGGTGCCACTAGGGGCACCAGAAAGTCCGCTCATTGTCTGTGGCTTTGCCGGACACACCACGGGGACTGTCCAAACGTGGAAAGACACAGAATTCGATGTCCGACGCGGCACGGAAGAAATCCCCGCATTTTGCTTCAAAGAATTGCCGCCTCTGGTTGCATTCTGGAACTTCATATTCTCAAAATTCTTATAATAAAACGTAGCCCGTTTTATTTACCAGGAGCGTGCTGGCGGCAGTCTGCTTCCTGTATCCTACGCTTCCACGGCGCGTTTGCGGACTTCCGCAAGTGCATGTGATACTGGTGGAATGCAGATGATAATCAAGGTGATGATTGCCTCCGGAACAAGGTAGGATGCCTGATAGCCGGCAGAATATGCCAGCGGGCTCATGCCTTCCGGTGCGTATGCTGCGAAAAATACAACGCCGGAAATCGTTGCAAATACAAAACGTCCGATGACGCCGGCGATATAGCCGATCTGAAGTCCCCACTTTTTCTTATTAAAGAAACCGGCAAGACCCAGAGCACCGAATGCCAGCGGGTAGTCCAAGAGCATCTGCGGGATTGTGTAGAAAATCGGCTCCAGCACGAACTGTACCAGACCGTAAGCCACTGCGGTCATAATGCCGACATACGGACCATACCAGTAAGCGATCAGAACGATGAAAAGCATGGACAGCAGAGTGACGGAACCACCCATTGGCATGTCGAACAGCTTGATCATCGAACACACAACGGCCAGCGCGATCGCAACAGCAGAGTAGACGAGCTGTTTTGTGGTCAGTGCGGACTTGTGCGTGGCGTTCTTGTGGCGCACGATAGCGGCAACAATTAGAAGAAGGGCGATGACTGCGATGACGATTGCAATACCGACGGTAGTCAGATGGACAGAACCATCACCCCAGCCGCCTTCCGGTGTAGCAAAAAAGTTATTCATAAAAAAATCCTCCTTGGTGAATATGTAGCCAGGAGGATTTGTCTGCGTTATTGCAAAAAGCTTCCTTACGCCGGTATTATCCGGTTCAAGTAATAAGGGTCGATGAACGATCATCTCTCAGCAGAATCTGCACCCCTAGCGTTTTCATATTCGATATTATTATAACGAACTTTACTATAACGATTCTATTTGGAATTGTCAAGTACGATTGTGTTCTTCTCCAGTTCTTCTGTGAGCGGCGCAATCTGTGTGAGCAGATTGGTCATGTCCTCGAAGAGGGAACTCTTGGTGGTCCCGAGATCATTGGCGTGATTGATATGCTCCATAACAGCGTCAAACTGCCGTTCCTCAAGGCTGAAAGACTGGCTGACTTCATCCAGCTTCTGCTCTGCGGCGGACATGGCGGTTGTAATCTGCTGGTGTACGGTGTCCGCACCGCCGGCAGCGGTTGTGATCTGATCAAACACTTCATACGTGGAATCAACATTTTCCATACTCTGGTTTAAGGCGTCCTGCGAGGTGGAAATACTGGTATTCAGGTTGGCGGTGCCCTGCTCGACGTCGCCGATGCTGATATCTACCGTGCTGACAAGACTCTTGATCTCACTCGCAAGATTTTTGACCTCCTCGGCAACGACCGCAAAGCCTTTTCCCTGCTCTCCGGCGCGGGCGGCCTCAATCGAAGCATTCAGGGCAAGCATGTTTGTCTGGTTGGCAATCGAGATGATCTGTGCCATGCAGTCCTTGATCTTCTGAACGGAAACCTGGAAATCGGAAAAGGTGTTCTGCATTTCCAAAAAGCGCTCCTGCACTTCTTTGGAGCTGTCTTTCAATCCGTCAACACGCTGCTGTGCAAGACCGACAGAGCTGGCAATGTCAGATTTGACGGAAGCAAATTCACCGGAAGCCCTGTCCACATCGCCGAACAGCTCATGAAAGGAATCCAGCTTTTCGCGGAGTGCGGCATTTTCGTCCAGAACGAGCTGGAATGCCTGTGTGATGGACTGCAGTTCATCTAAAGAGTGCACTTCGCTGGTGGAGAGCTGCTTCTGGTAATCTAACAGGCAGTCCGCAATATGCGCAACGGGATGAAGATCTAAGCGGCTGGTGGACGTGGCTGGTGCAGCCGCTGCATTCTTTGGTGCTTTTAATGAAAACATGGAAATCCTCCTCTTTCTATCACAGATTATTCAAATACGACACAGGTCATGGTCTGGTTGACGAACTGCTGATTATAATGTTCTCCGAATCCGATCAGACCGGCGTGATCACCGAGTGTGGACATGGTTTTCAGATAATCTTCCATATGGTGTTCCTGTGAGAACAGAAGGTAACGGAAAACACAGTTGATGGAGAAAACACCGGAAATATGGTTGAAATCGCGGCGGATGCGCTGCAGCGTCTCATCCAGAATCTCGTTGTAATCCTGTTCTTCCAGAAGAACGAGCACATCGGAATCATTGACCTGTCTGTAACAGCAGAGACCATTCCCGGATACTTCCTTTAAGGAAATAATACAGATGTCCTGTCCGTTCATTTTGCCGATCGGATTGTGGAAGGTCTGGTTGATGATATTGCTCTCGCTGATATGTAAGGCGTCCATATAAGCCTGCTTGGAAGACCTGCCGTTTAACTCGCCGACATAGTATTTGCTCCGGTCAGTATTGGAAGCGATGAAGCGGTAGCCTGGCATCGGTTTGTAGAGATTCTCCTTGTAGACGGCAACTTTTCCGCAGTTGTTTTTCACGAAGGCATAGACGTCTGCATCTTCATAGACCGTTCCGTTGACAGAGACTTTTCCGCCATCCCCGGTGCCGCCGACAAGCGGAATTCCCGCCTTGCCGAGAATGCTGTGGATCGTGGTCAGCACACAGGCGTCATTTCCGGTACACAGGTCAATACAGACGGTATCTTTAGAACTTGCGTGGACGTTTTTTAAATCCTGTTCCATGCGTTCGATATATTTGACCGGCATGGTGGATGCCTGCTCCAAAACGTTGGCAACAGCGGTGACATTGTCATAAAAAGCAACCAGACCGACTCCCTTTTCGACGACCCTGGTACTGTAACTCATGCCGATACAGCCAATGCTCGGGACTCCCGGGAAAAGGGACTCCAGTTCTGTAACGTGTGCCTCAAACTGGTCTGCGTTGGACATCAGGATAAGAAGTCCCGGAGCGTGAACGCCCTGTGCAGCTTCTTTTAAGTTTCCTGTCTGGCTCATTCCAAAATATTGTTTCATCAGCGAACTCCTCCCACATCTTATTACAAATATTGTAAGCAATTTTGCATGATATTTCAACGCATTAATGCAATTTTAGAGAAACGTTTCCAAAAAATACCTTGACAATCAAACAGGAGAGACATATACTTTGAAAAGCAAATAATTTGACTATCAAAATATTTGAAAAGCAAATAATTAAAAGGAACAGGGAAAAGGAGAAGAAACATGTTAGAGAAGATGAGACCGATCATTGCGGAGCAGTTAAACGTACAGGAGTCTGAGATTAAAGAGAACACAAAGTTAAAGGAAGATCTGGGTGCGGATTCGCTGGATCTGTTTGAACTTGTCATGGCGCTGGAGGAGGAATTCGGCGTGGAGATTCCGTCGGAGGATCTGGAATCGATCGTGACGGTCGGAGATGTGATCACATATTTGAAGAACCGCGGGGTTACAGCATAGGCGAAGACAGCAGCCGGGACATACCGGTGTTTAAGGGTAAGAAAACAGACCGGCAGGAAGAAAAGAGGAGAAGCATGGAAACAAGGGTAAGCAGATTGCTTGGAACAAAATATCCGGTCATTCAGGGTGGTATGGCATGGGTGGCGGAATATCACCTGGCGGCAGCGGTGTCGAATGCGGGCGGACTCGGAATCATCGGGGCGGCAAGCGCGCCGCCGGAAGTGGTAAGAGAACAGATCCGTGAGGTAAAGGCGCGGACAAACCAGCCGTTTGGCGTGAACGTCATGCTACTCAATCCAAACGCGCCGGAAGTGGCGAAGATTGTCATAGAAGAGAAAGTGCCGGTTGTCACAACCGGTGCGGGAAGTCCGGCAAAGTTCATGGAGGCATGGAAGCAGGCGGGCGTGGTGGTCATCCCGGTTGTGGCGAGCGTTGCCATGGCGAAGATGATGGAGCGTGCTGGCGCGGACGCCGTGGTTGCAGAGGGAATGGAGTCCGGCGGACATATCGGTGCACAGACGACGATGACGCTGGTGCCGCAGGTGGCGGACGCGGTGTCAGTTCCGGTCATTGCGGCGGGCGGTATCGCGGACGGAAGAGGGATCGCAGCCTCCTTTATGCTTGGTGCAGAGGGGGTACAGATGGGAACCCGGTTTGTCGTGGCGAAGGAGTCTATTGTACATGAAAATTACAAGGAACGGATCGTAAAGGCGCGCGACATTGATTCCGAGGTTACAGGCATGAGCACCGGACATCCAATCCGGGTTCTGCGCAATGCGATGAGCCGCGAATATTTAAAGCTCGAAAAAGAGGGCGCCGGATTTGAGGAACTGGAGCAGCTGACGCTTGGCTCCCTCCGAAAGGCAGTGATGGACGGGGATGTGGTGCACGGCAGCCTGATGGCAGGACAGTGCGCGGGACTTGTGAAAAAAGAACAGACCTGTCAGGAGATGATAGAGGAACTGATGGCGCAGACCGCGGGGCTTTTAGGTGACGGAGATTTTTGGGAAAAGAAGAGCGTCTTCTTGGGACGCACATCGGATAAGGGAGAATGACATGGGAAAGACAGCATTTTTGTTCCCGGGACAGGGAGCACAGTACATCGGTATGGGCAGAGATTTTTACGAGCAGATTCCCGTGAGCAGGGACGTGTTTGCGGCGGCATCCGAGGCGTCCGGTCTGGATATTGCGGCACTCTGCTTTGAAGAAAATGAGAAAATAAATATTACCGAATACACGCAGATTGGCATGCTGACCGTGGAGGCGGCGATCCTTCAGGCGTTGCTTGCAGAAGGAAGAACACCGGATGTGGCGGCAGGATTAAGTCTCGGAGAGTACGGGGCACTGCTGGCAAGCGGCGTGATGGAGCAGAGGGATGCGTTTGCGCTTGTGAGAAAGCGCGGCATCTACATGCAGGAGGCGGTGCCGGCCGGCGGCGCGATGGCGGCGGTGTTGGGACTGGATGCGGAAAAAATAGAGGAAATCTGTGGACAGACTGCTGGCACGGTATCCATTGCGAATTACAACTGCCCGGGACAGATCGTGATCACCGGGGAGGAAGCGGCAGTTGCCGCGGCAGGCGAACAGTGCAAAGAGAGCGGTGCGAAGCGTGTGGTGCCGCTTAAGGTCAGCGGACCGTTTCACTCGCCCATGCTAAAAGAGGCGGGAGAAAAGCTGGGAGAGGCGCTTGCGTCGGTAACACTCCGGGAGATAAAGCTGCCGTATCTGGCGAATGTGACGGCGGACTATGTCCGGGAGGCGGAGGCTGTGAAGCCACTGCTGAAACAGCAGGTGTGTGCACCGGTACGCTGGCAGCAGTCCGTGGAGCGTCTGCTTGCGGATGGCGTGGATACGTTTGTGGAGATCGGTCCGGGTCATACACTGACCGGATTTATGAAAAAGATCTTAAAGCAGGCCAAAGTCCCGGCAGATACCGTGCAGGTATACAATGTGGAAACCATGGATGACTTCAAGGAATATATGTCAAAGTAGAGGAGAGAGTCAGATGCTGGAAGGAAAGGTAGCGCTTGTGACCGGAGCGGGAAGAGGGATCGGCAGTACGATCGCAGAAACACTTGCAAGGGAAGGCGCGTTTGTTGTCGTGAACTACCGCGGATCGGGACAGGCGGCACAGGAACTGGCAGAAAAAATCGGCGGAGTCGCCATGCAGTGCGATGTGGCGGATTTTGAAGCCTGCGAAAACATGATCAAAACGATGATAGAGACGTATGGGCATCTCGATATTTTAGTCAACAACGCCGGAATCACAAGGGACGGTCTGCTGATGAAGATGAGCGAGGCGGATTTTGAAGCGGTTCTTTCGACAAATCTGAAGGGAACATTTCATACGATACGGCACGCGTCCCGCTATTTTTTAAAACAGCGTTATGGAAGAATTGTCAATATTTCGTCCGTGTCCGGTGTGATGGGGAATGCCGGGCAGGCAAATTACAGTGCAAGCAAGGCAGGGGTGATCGGACTGACGAAAAGTGTGGCAAGGGAACTGGCGTCGCGGGGGATCACCTGCAATGCGGTGGCACCCGGTTTTATCGAGACGGATATGACAGATGCCATGACAGAGAGCGCAAAGGAAGCCGTTCAAAAACAGATCCCGCTGGGGAGATGCGGAAATACAAAGGATGTGGCAGAGCTTGTGACATTTCTAGCATCAGACAAGGCCGCGTATATTACCGGTCAGGTGATCTCTGTGGACGGCGGCATGTGTATGTAAGGGAGTAGTAACTGAAAGAAAGTGAGGCAGGTATGAGAAGACGGGTCGTAGTAACCGGAATGGGCGTGATAACGCCGATCGGGAACTCTGTAGAAGAATTTTGGAATGCGGTGCGGGAAGAAAAGACAGGATTTGGGGAAATCACGCATTTTGACGCATCTGGATATAAATGCCATCTGGCAGCGGAAGTAAAGAATTTTGACGGGAAAAATTATATGGATCCCAAGGCGGCAAAACGCATGGAACTGTTCTGCCAGTATGCGGTGGCGGCAACGAAAGAGGCCGTTGCGGATGCCGGTCTTGTGATGGAGAAGGAAGATCCGTATCTGGTGGGAACAGCGATCGGAAGCGGAGTCGGAAGTCTGCAGGCGATCGAACGCGAATATAAGAAGCTTCTGGAAAAGGGACCGGGACGTGTCAATCCGCTTCTGGTGCCGATGATGATTTCCAACATGGCAGCAGGCAACGTGTCGATCCAGTTTGGCTTCAAGGGAAAAAGCATCAACGATGTGACGGCTTGTGCGACTGGTACCAACACGATCGGCGAGGCGTTCCGGAGCATCCAGTACGGGGAAGCGGATGTCATGATCGCAGGAGGTACGGAGGGCAGCATCTGTCCGATCGGAATTGCAGGATTTACGGCGCTGACGGCACTGTCGTCCGAGACCGATCCGAAGCGATGCTCCCTGCCGTTTGATAAAGAGCGGAGCGGATTTGTCATGGGAGAGGGCGCAGGAATCGTTGTGCTGGAGGAGTTAGAGCATGCAAAGCGGCGCGGCGCGAAGATTTATGCAGAGGTAGCCGGCTACGGATGTTCCTCGGATGCCTACCATATTACATCTCCGGCGGAGGACGGTGCGGGCGCGGCGCGTGCGATGGAAAATGCCATGAAGGATGCGGGGGTAAAACCGGACGAGATCCCATACATCAATGCGCACGGAACAGCGACACATCTGAATGATCTGTTTGAGACGCGCGCAATCAGGCTTGCGTTTGGGGAACATGCCACGAAGCTTAAAATCAATTCTACAAAATCGATGATCGGACATCTGCTCGGGGCTGCGGGCGCCGTGGAGTTTGTAACCTGCGTCAAGGAAATGCAGGAAAATTATGTGCACGCGACCGTTGGCTACCAGACACCGGACGAGGAGCTGGATCTTGACTACTGCAGGGAGGCAGTGGCGATGGAGGTGCCGTACGCGCTTAGCAATTCCCTCGGATTCGGCGGGCACAATGCGAGTCTTTTGCTTAAGAGATATGGAGGCGAGGTGTGATGGAACTGGACATCGGACAGATCATGGAGATTCTTCCGCACAGACAGCCGTTTCTGCTGATCGATGCGGTGGAGGAACTGGAGCCCGGAAAACGCGCGGTGGCGCGAAAATGCGTCAGCTACAACGAACCTTATTTCGGAGGACATTTTCCGGGGGAACCGGTGATGCCGGGGGTATTGATTGTCGAGGCGCTGGCGCAGACCGGTGCGGTGGCAATCTTAAGCATGGAGGAAAACCGTGGAAAGACGGCATATTTTGCGGAGATCAACCGTGCCAGATTTAAGAAAAAAGTGGTGCCGGGAGATGTGCTGACCCTGACGACGGAGATCATCCGGCAGAAAGGACCGATCGGCATCGGCAGTGCGACGGCGTCTGTGCGCGGGGAGGTTGTCTGCGCGGCGGAGCTTACGTTTGCAATCGGCAGCAAGGAGGAGTAGAGGAAAAATGGCGGCTTTGTTTCAGAAGCGGAAAAAAGAACCGGCAGAAAAAACACCGGTGGAGGCAGCACAGGCGCTGCAGGAGACGATTGTGTGCCCGGCCTGCGGCAGGGAGATCAATAAAAAGGAAGCGGAAAAAAATCTGTATGTCTGCTATGAATGTGGCAGTTATTTCAGGGTGCGCACCAGAAACCGCATCCGCATGGTGGCGGATGCCGGAACGTTTACCCCGTGGTTTGAGGATCTGGCGGAGGCGAATCCGCTGGAGTTCCCGGGATATGAGGACAAAGTAAAAGCGGCAAAGGAAAAGACCGGACTGCATGAGGCGGTCACCATTGGGCACTGTAAAATATACGGCGAGGATGCAGTGCTCGGTATTTGTGACGCAAGATTTCTGATGAGCAGCATGGGGCATGTGATGGGGGAGAAAATTGCCTGCGCTGTGGAACGCGCGACAGAGGAAGGTCTGCCGGTCATCCTGTTTTGCTGCTCCGGTGGCGCCAGAATGCAGGAGGGGATCGTTTCCCTGATGCAGATGGCAAAAACATCTGCGGCATTGAAGCGGCATTCGGAAGCAGGGCTATTGTATATTCCGGTGCTGACAGACCCGACGACCGGGGGCGTGACGGCAAGTTTTGCCATGCTTGGAGACATCATCCTGGCGGAGCCGGGGGCACTGATCGGTTTTGCAGGACCGCGCGTGATTGAGCAGACGATCGGGGAAAAGCTGCCGGAGGGTTTTCAGCGGGCACAGTTTCAGCTGGAGCACGGATTTGTTGACCAGATTGTGGAGAGGAAGGAGCTAAAGCTTACCCTGTACCGCATCTTAAAGCTGCATCACAAAAAAGAAGGTTATGCCAATTTCGATCCGGTGCGGGAGGCAGACTGCCTCGAGGCGACAGAACTGATGAAAGAGCGCGCCACAAAGGCGAAAGCATTGTCCGCGTGGGAGAAGGTCAAGGCAGCGAGAAAGGTGGACCGGCTGGCGTCTGTGGACTACATAGAGCAGATTTTTGACGAATTTATGGAATTACATGGAGACCGGCAGTTCCGGGACGATCCGGCGATTGTCGGCGGTGTGGCGTATCTGGATGGCCAGCCAGTCACAGTGATCGGTGTGCATAAGGGAAAAGATTTAAAGGAATGTATGCACCGGAATTATGGAATGCCGTCGCCGGAGGGATATCGGAAAGCACTCCGGCTGATGAAGCAGGCGGAAAAATTTAAGCGTCCGGTCATTACATTTGTGAACACCTCCGGCGCCTTCTGCGGCATGGAGGCGGAGGAGCGCGGACAGGGCGAGGCGATCGCGAGAAACCTGTATGAGATGTCCGGCTTAAAGGTTCCGGTTCTTTGCATTATGATCGGGGAAGGCGGAAGCGGCGGTGCGCTGGCACTCTCTGTGGGAAATGAGGTCTGGATGCTTGAGAATGCGACCTACAGCATTTTATCGCCGGAAGGGTTTGCATCGATTCTCTGGAAGGATGGCAGACGGGCAAAAGAAGCGAGTGGCGTCATGAAAATTACCGCGCAGGATTTAAAAGCGCTCGGCGTGATTGAGGAGATCATACCGGAGTACGGCATGGCGGATCAGCCGGCACTGATTTCCATATCGCGTTACATGAAGAGGCATATAAAAACATTTTTGAAAAAACAGAACGGAAAAACCGGGGATCAGCTCGCTGCGGAGCGCTATCAGAGATTCCGCGTGTTTTAAAAGGAAGGAGACCCGATATGAAGGTAAAGATCGTGGGCACCGGAAGTGCAGTCCCCGAAAAATGTGTGACGAACGATGATCTTAGTCAATGGATGGATACATCGGATGAGTGGATCAGAAGCCGGACGGGAATTGAGACCAGACATCTGGCTGTGAGAGAGACAACGACAGAAATGGCAGTGGAGGCGGCGAAGCGGGCACTTGCATCTGCACATATGGACGCGGAGGAGCTGGATCTGATCATTGCGGCGACGATCACGCCGGACCGGCTGCTCCCGAACCTTGCCTGCGAGGTGCAGAGTGCACTCGGGGCATGCCGGGCGGTCGCCTTTGACGTCAGTGCCGCCTGCTCGGGTTTTTTATACGCGATGGATATTGCACGCCACTATCTGGAAGCCGGCGGAAGCCGGCGGGCGCTGGTGATTGGTGCGGAGACATTGTCGCGGATCATGGACTGGAGCGACCGGAGTACCTGTGTGCTGTTCGGGGATGGCGCAGGTGCGGCAGTGCTGGAAGCAGATGAGGCGGAGGAGCATGCGGGCATTTTAAGCACTGTGCTTGGAACGGACGGCGCGGGCGGAATGGTATTGCGCTGTGACAACCGCAGGAATCACAATCCGTATGTGAAGGGCGACACCGCGCTCTCGTACGTGTCCATGAACGGGCAGGAGGTCTATAAGTTTGCGGTGCGCACGGTGCCGAAAGTAATTGCCGGGGCGGTGGAAGCAGCGGGGCTTTCGATGGATGAAATCGATTTTTTCCTGCTGCACCAGGCGAACCTTAGAATCATCGAGGCAGTGGCGAAACGCCTGCATCAGCCGATGGAAAAATTCCCCACAAATCTGCAGAAGTATGGAAATATTTCCTCGGCGAGCGTACCGATTTTACTTGATAATGTCAATAATCATGGTATGATAGGAGAAGGCAGTAAAATAGTACTGGCAGGCTTTGGAGCCGGTCTTACGTGGGGCGCAGCAGTGCTCCGCTGGCAGACGGTGTAGGCGGTGTGGTCGGGAACAGATACTGCTATGAACAGGAGTATGATACATGACCACGGATGAGACATTGAACGAATTACTGGTAAGGCTATTCAAGGATATTATGGAGATTGAGGCGAGATGTCTGGTGAATGAGGAATTTAAGGACATCAGCTACAACGATTTTCATATTATAGAAGCCATCGGATTAAAGGAGCCGAAAAGCATGACGGCGGTGGCAAAGCTGATGGATGTCACGACCGGTACGCTGACGAAGGCGATGGATGGCCTGACTGAGAAGGGGTATGCCGTAAGAGAACGCAGCAAGCAGGACAAACGCGTGGTGTGGGTGTACCTGACGGACAAAGGAAAAGCGGCATATGCGCATCACGAAGAGTTTCACCGCAAAATGATCGCCAACATCAAGGGACAGCTGAATGAGCAGGAGACGCCGATTTTGATCTATACGCTGGCAAAGCTCGTGGACTATTTTCAAGAGGAATACGGATTGGAGGAGGAATAGACATATGAGCAGAGGAGCGTTGGGCAAGAATAACTGGGCGCTGTTTTTAATGCTTCTGGCAGGAATTATGCTGGGCGGTTTTATCGGAAATGCTGCTGCAGGTGTTTCGGGACTTAGCTGGCTGAATTATGGGCAGAGCTTCGGCTTCGCCAGCCCGATTGTGCTGGATCTGGGCATTCTGGTGATCACATTCGGATTATCGATCAAGATTACCATCGCCAGCATTATCGGCGTGCTGATTGCGATTATTATTTATCGCTTGATTTAAGTTCACAAGAAATAGAAAAGCCTCGGGCAGGGGAAAACTCCTGCCCGAGGCTTTTTGCGTATGTCTGATGCGGGGACATAAATCGTTCCGGGGACACTATCCTGCTACAAAGCTTTAACAATTTAGCGGAATAAAGAAAAAAAGATTGCACATGAAAACATTTTATACTAAAATGTATCTGACGAAAATATTGCAGTGTATACACAGCACAATATACTAAGAGTAAGGAGACAAAAAAATGGGATATGTAGATGAAGTTCTTGCAAAAGTAAAAGAGAAAAATGCTTCCGAGCCAGAGTTCCTTCAGGCAGTTGAAGAGGTGCTGGAGTCTTTAAGACCGGTGATTGAGGCAAATGAGGAACTGTATAAAAAGAATGCGATTTTAGAGCGCATTACAGAGCCGGATCGTCAGATCATGTTCCGTGTTCCGTGGGTAGATGACAATGGACAGGTTCAGGTAAACAGAGGTTTCCGTGTACAGTTCAACAATGCCATTGGACCATACAAGGGAGGATTAAGACTTCATCCTTCTGTAAACTTAAGCATCATCAAATTCTTAGGATTTGAGCAGGTATTTAAGAATTCACTTACAACACTTCCGATCGGCGGCGGCAAGGGTGGTTCCGATTTTGACCCGAAGGGCAAGTCTGACAGAGAGATCATGGCATTCTGCCAGAGCTTCATGACAGAGCTTTACAAATATATCGGTGCAGATACCGACGTACCTGCCGGAGATATCGGAACAGGTGCAAGAGAGATCGGTTTCTTATTCGGCCAGTACAAGAGAATCCGCGGATTATACGAAGGAGTTCTCACGGGTAAGGGACTTACATACGGCGGTTCTCTCGCACGTACACAGGCAACCGGATATGGTCTGTTATACCTGACCAACGCATTGCTGAAGGATCACGGCATCGACATCGCAGGCAAGACCTGTGCAGTTTCCGGTTCCGGTAATGTTGCAATCTATGCGATTGAAAAAGCACATCAGTTAGGAGCAAAGGTTGTGACCTGCTCTGACTCTACCGGGTGGATCTATGATCCGGAAGGAATCGATGTTGCATTATTAAAAGAAGTAAAAGAGGTAAAACGTGCGCGTCTTACCGAGTACGCGGCAGCAAGACCTTCTGCAGAATATCATGCAAAGCAGAATGGTGAGCATGGTGTATGGCAGTACAAGGTAGATCTGGCACTTCCGTGTGCAACACAGAACGAGCTTGACATCGAGGATGCGAAGATGCTGGTTGCAAACGGCGTTACATCTGTTACAGAGGGTGCGAACATGCCTACCACACTGGAAGCTACCAAATATCTTCAGGCAAACGGCGTATTATTCGTAGGCGGTAAAGCTGCCAATGCCGGTGGTGTTGCTACTTCTGCACTGGAGATGAGCCAGAACTCCGAGAGACTTTCCTGGACATTCGAGGAAGTGGATGGAAAGCTCAAGGGCATCATGGAGACCATCTACGCAAACATTTCAGATGCTGCAAAGAGATACAATGCAACCGTTGGCGGACAGACAGACTACGTTGCAGGTGCCAATATTGCCGGATTTGAGAAGGTAGTAGATGCCATGTTAGCTCAGGGTGTTTGCTAATTAAGAATTTCTAAGATAATATAAGATATGGTTAAGTCCTGTAAACAAATCAAATCTTCGATTTGACTGGTGTTTATGGGACTTTTCTTTATGCATATATAAGACATGTGAATGGTGAGAATATTGATAAATGGAAGGGATGTTATTAAAAAAATTTGAAGCTGTAGAATTTTACGTTGAATTTTACAGCTTAATTTCGTATAATATATGTAAATAAAGAAACGATATCCAGGAAAGGAAGTTGATTTTATGCCGAATATATTACCTGTATCAGACTTAAGAAATTATAATGAAGTGTTGAAAAATTGCCAAGTCGGAGAACCTGTGTTTTTGACCAAAAATGGCAGAGGTAAGTTTGTAGTTATGGATATTGAGGACTATGAGCGTGAGAAGGCAGAGAAAAAGCTGTTGATGAAGCTACAGGAAGCAGAAGAAGCAGTTAAGGATGAAAGCGCCTGGATGAGTTTGGATGAACTGAAGAAATCTGTCAGGGTATAGCTTATGATGAAATTGCGGATTAATCCTATTGTGGCAGAGGACTTGAAGATTATTAAAGAATATATTGCTGAAGACAATGAAGAAATGGCAGTAAACACCATTCAGGAGATATATGCTCGAATTGAGAATATACAGCAATTTCCCTATACGGGAGCTGATCTTGCTAAAAGGGTTAGCTTCCGAACGGATTATAAATATGTGATTTGTGGGAATTATGTTGTGCTGTATAAGATTGGAAAAGAGTATGTGGAGATTTACCGGGTGGTGAATCGGCATCAGGATATTACGAAGATATTTTAAATTAAACTGAAGAAAATGATGGAATAACAAGCAAAAGTAAAAATAAAAATGCCTACCTTCGTACCTGACTGGTGGAAGGTAGGCATTTAATTACCATAGTAATTATGCGTAATATACAAAACGCTATGAAAGCTTTATTTTTAGGTGGTTCTTCTATCCTTACGCCATCTCTTTTTCCCCGATCTTATTTACGATCGTCCTAAAAATCCGGAACATGAAGAGGATCGTCATGATAATGGAGATCAGCTCTGCGATCGGGAATGCCCACCAGATCAGGTTGACATTGCCGAACTGCGCCAGAAAGTAAGCAACCGGCAGCAGTGCAACCAGCTGTCTTGCGATCGAGACAAACATACTGTAGACTGCTTTGCCGAGCGCCTGGAAAATGCTGCTGCAGGAGATGCCGAATCCTGCGAGGATAAAGCTTAAGCTGATAATCTGGAGCGCCGGGACGCCGAGTGAAAGCATGGTGTCGGAAGCGCTGAACATTTTAAGCAGCTGCGTTGGGAAGAGCTGGAAGATCAGAAGTCCGACCGCCATGATGCAGACGGCATAGGTGACCGTGTGGCGTAAGGTCTTGACCACGCGCTCGCGGCTGCCGGCACCGTAGTTGTATGCCATGACTGGGATGACACCGTTGTTGAGACCGAACGCAGGCATAAACACGAAGCTCTGTAATTTAAAGTAAACGCCGAACACTGCCGTTGCCGTGGAGGAGAAACTGATCAGAATACGGTTCATACCGTAATTCATGACCGAACCGATCGCCTGCATGACAATGGAAGGCACGCCGATGGCATAGATCTGACCGATGATGTTGCCGTCCGGGCGAAAGCCTTTTAAACTCAGCTGAATCTCCTTATTTCTGGTCTGGTTGATGACGACAGCGAGAATCGCAGCGATCATCTGACCGATGACGGTGGCTGCTGCAGCACCGGTGATGCCCATTTTCGGAAAACCAAACAGACCAAAGATCAGGATCGGATCTAAGATGATGTTGATGACCGCTCCGGTGGTCTGGGTAATCATGGTGTAGACGGTTTTTCCGGTTGCCTGCAGCATACGCTCGAACATCAGCTGGGTAAAGCAGCCAAAGGACAGGCAGCAGCATACGGTGAGATACTGCTTTCCGTAGAGAACAATTTCTTCAATATCCGTCTGGCTGCGGAAAAAAGGTTCCGCGAAAAACAGACCGATGATAAGGAACAGCAGATAGCTGAGCAATACCAGAAAAACAGCGTTTTCCGCAATCTTGTTGACTTTGTCGAAATCCCTCTCTCCGAGTGAGCGGGCGAGGAGCGCATTGACGCCGACCGCAGTACCTACACCTACGGCAATCATCAGATTCTGGATCGGGAAAGCCATGGATACGGCAGTGAGTGCGTTTTCACTGATCTGCGCCACGAAAATACTGTCCACGATGTTATAGAGAGCCTGTACCAGCATGGAGATCATGATTGGCAGAGACATGGATATGATCAATTTATCGATAGGCATTGTGCCCATTTTATTTTCCTGCATGGGAAACCTCCTTTGTTGAATGGTATAACGTTAAAACGACCTTTCTATACTACCATTTTGCGGTAGCGATTACAAGGCATGGTGCAAGGATTGGGGAATCTTTTGTGAAACGGTGGCACTGTGCCGCAATTTTTGGTAAAATAGATGAGAAAAAAAGAACAACAGGAGATTATACAGATCATGAATATATTATTTTTTCTGACCCCGAAGGAAGACGTGGCGCATGTGGATGAGGACGATACCATGCGTCAGGTTCTGGAGAAGATGGAGCATCACGGCTATACGGCAATCCCGCTGCTTAGCCGCGAGGGAAAATATATCGGAACGATCACGGAGGGCGATCTGCTCTGGTTTTTAAAGGACCGCAATTTTCCGGATTTGAAGTTGCTTGAGGATATGCCGATTACCTCCATCCAGCGCCGCAGGGACAATGAGGCAGTCAAGATTGACGAGTCGATGGAAGACCTCTTCGGCAAGGTGATGAACCAGAACTTCGTTCCCGTCGTGGACGACAAGCGTGTGTTTATCGGTATTGTGACGAGAAAAGATATTCTGGCATACCTTGGGAAGAAGGCCGCTGCGCAGGAGAACGGTGCGCGGGGCATGGATCAGGCATAGTGATGGTAAGCCATACGGGTTATGTGACAGAGCTTTCTGTCAGAATTATCAGCAAATAAGCGAGACAGAACAAAAGAATTTCTTAAATTTGTTATTTTTTTCACAAAACAGAATGGTAATCCGCTATAATATGAAGGAGAGACAAGGCATAACATTTATACAAAAGAAAGGGGAATTTACAAATGAATTCAATTTTATCAGCGACAGTATTGATTCCACTGATTGTGATCGTGCTACTCATCGTACTGCTGTGCGTCGGATACGTGAAAGCACCACCGGATATGGCGTACATTATTTCCGGTGTCAAGAAGAAGTCCAAGGTGGTCATCGGAAAAGCGAGCATCCGCATTCCGTTTTTTGAGCGTCTGGATAAGCTGAACCTGCGGCTGATTCCGATCGACGTCAAGACGAGCAATGCCGTGCCGACAGCGGATTACATCAATATCAATGTCGATGCGACCGTCAACATCAAGATCAGCAACGATCCGGAGAAGCTGCGGCTTGCGGCAGAGAACTTCTTAAATAAAAACACCGAGTATATTGCCGGGGTGGCAAGAGAGGTTCTCGAGGGTAATGTGCGTGAGATCGTCGGTAAGATGAAGCTCGAGGAGATGGTATCCGACCGCCAGAAGTTTGCCAACCTGGTCAAGGAAAATGCGGAGCCGGACCTTGCGGCGATGGGACTCGACATTATCAGCTTTAATGTCCAGAATTTCGTGGACGGCAATGAGGTCATTGAAAATCTGGGTATTGACAACATCGTAAAGATTAAAAAGAGTGCGGCGATTGCCCGTGCCGAGAGTGAGAGGGACATCAAGGTTGCACAGGCAGCGGCAGACAAAGAGTCCAATGATGCAGCGGTTGCGGCGCAGACGGAGATCGCGAAGAAGCAGAATGAGCTTGCCATCAAGAAGTCCGAACTTCAGATGGAGGCGGACACGAAGAAGGCTATGGCCGATGCGGCTTACGAGATCCAGAAAGAGGAGCAGCGTAAGACGATCGAGGTGACAACCGCCAACGCGGATATTGCAAAGCAGGAGCGTGAGATTGAGCTGAAGCAGAAAGAGGTTGCAGTCAAGGAGCAGTCTCTGGAGGCGGAGATCAAGAAACAGGCGGAAGCGGATAAGTATGCGGCGCAGCAGCGCGCGGAGGCAGAACTTTACCAGCGTCAGAAGGACGCGGAGGCGAGACAGTTCGAGGCACAGCGCGAGGCGGAGGCGAGAAAAGCGCAGGCAGAGGCAGAGCGTTACGCCAAGGAACAGGAGGCTGCCGGTATCCGTGCGGTCGGTGAGGCAGAGGCGTCTGCGATCCAGGCCAAAGGTATTGCAGAGGCGGAAGCGATGGAGAAGAAAGCGGAGGCGTACGCAAAGTACAATAAAGCGGCAGTGGCAGAGATGATGATCAAGGTACTTCCGGACATCGCAGCCAAAGTGGCAGAGCCGCTTGGTCAGATCGACAAGATCACGATTATCGGCGGCGGAGAAGGTGGAAACGGTGTGGATCAGGTTGCCGGCAATGTGCCGGTTGTCATGGCAAAAGTATTTGAGAGCATGAAAGAGGCGACCGGTATTGATCTGGCAGACATCATCAACGCAGAGTCCTACGATGCACAGGTGAACCGCAACATCAATGTGTCGGGACTGGATTCTGTCAATCTTGTGGTAAAAGATGAAAAGAAAGGCGCGGGACAGCCGGATGCGCAGGACGGGGCAACGACAGAGTGATGACGGTGGAAGTTGGCGTCAACCGCAGAGCGGGAACGGGACAGTCTGTTACGGCGGCAGTTTTTATCGTGATGGCGGCAGGATCGATAGCGGTGATCCCGCTGCTTGCCGCAAACCTTGACCGTAGAGCGCTCGGGATAGCGGCGTGTGTTCTCACACCGGTGTTCTGGATCGGGTTTATCGGGGCAATCTGCTGCGTGGGGGAGATTGTAAATACGCCGACCAGGGCGTTCCTTCTCACCAGTGATTGGCAGTTGTATTACGTGCACTTCGCAGCCCGCGACTACGGACCTGCACCGGTGACAAAAGCCGGGGAGATCGTACATAATTACAAGGTGCTCTCCGAGGAGAAAAAGGGACGGAAATGGCGCCGGGAGTATCTGGGCAGCGAGGAGTTCCGCAGCATGGTACAGCAGTACCTCGAGGGAGTGCGGACGGATACGATGGGGTGCGTGATCGAGCATCTTCAGACGCCCTCTATCCGTTCCGAAGGCATCGACGGAAGTGTGCTGCGCTACTGGGATGACGCCCGGAAAAAATGGGCAACGATCCGGCTCTTAAGAACAAATACCGGATATGAGAAAATCTGTCATACGGTAAAGCTCCGACAGGAGCTCGGACGCTAAGAATATCTATAAAAAAACGGGGCTGACGCATTTAGCGGACAGTCCCGTTTGACGTGATAAGTAATATAAGGAGGAAGAGCATCCTATCGATTTCAGATGGAAATGTAGATGGAACATTCGTTGAAAAAAATGCGCGCATTTCTTCCTGCCGGATTTTTGCATCGAATTCCGTGTCTCTTCCACGTTTTGACAATCCACGGAATGTGTCCGACAAACCGCAGACAATGAGCGGATTCCCTAGTGTCCCTAGCGGCACTGCTTCACAGACAATATAAAACCGCGCGAACCGAACTCGCCGTCATCTGCTATTGAAGTTAAGGCAGATGACGGCTCAAACAGCGGCTTCGCGCGGTTATGTTTTATTCAGCAGTGCCACAAGGGACACACGAGAATCCTAAAATTGTCTGCGGGTTGCGGACACGCCCGTGGAGTGTTCAAAACTTGGAAAAACACGGATCATCGGAGATGCAAAAACCGGCTGGTTAGAAATGCCACATTTTTGATCCGAATTTCCAGATGCATTCCATCTGAAATCGAAGGACATGGTCGTTCTTCATACTACTTACCACATCAAACAGGACTGGCTGTTTGATGCGACAGTCCCGTTTTTATAGAAGAGAAAAGATTACTGTGTATTTTTCTGCAGCTCATTCGCATTTCCCTGAAGCTGCTGCATGATCAGGGCAATGTCGTCCACGCTTTGCAGATTGGTGCGGCAGTCGGCAAGGGTTGCGCCGGAACTTGCGGTAACTTCCTGTGTCAGGGCGGATACATTTTCGATGCTCTGGATGATCTGGCTGTTGGAATCAGATACCGCATCCACACCCTGCTTTAACTCGGACATGCCGGAGGTAATGCTTGCGGTATTTTTCTCAATGAGATCAAAATATCCGGCAGCGGAAGTAATGTATTCACTCTGGTGCCTGTTGCTGTCGAACAGTTCAGTGACGGAGTCGGTAACGGAGGAAATGGACTGCGAGATGTGCTCAATCAACTGATTGATGTCTCCCGTAGCACCATTGGTCTGACCGGCAAGGCTGGAAATCTCCTCGGCGACAACGGCAAAACCGCGTCCGGCTTCACCGGCGCGTGCTGCCTCAATGCTTGCATTAAGCGCTAAAAGGCTTGTCTGGGAAGCAACACTGCTGATTAAGGCAACGATGCTCTGCATTTTGTCAGCATATTCCTTCAGCTCTTCCATAGAATCCGCGACGCGTGTACTGGAAGCCTCTGAGACCTGTACCTGCTGCACAAGATTCTTCATAACATCTTTGCTTGCCGTCAGATTGGCTGAGGTCTCTGCGGTAGAGGAGAGAAGTTCGGCAGTGACGGATGATACATTCTGTACCTGCTGGTCAATGTTTTCTGTCTGCTGTTGCTGCACCTGGATAGCAGCGGCGGTCTCGGAAGTGCCGCTGGTAAGATCCTCCATTGCGGTCTGTGTGCCGGCGATGGAATCACGAAGCTGTGAGGTGCTGTGTGAAACCTGATCGATATTTCCTGCCATATCTCCGGCTACCTTTAAGGTCAGCTTGAGAAGATCATCGGACTGGGTGCGGTCGGAGTCCGCCTTTTTGATGTTGGCATCGTTGATCTGCGCAATCTTTGTGATAGACATCAATACAAAAATATAGGAAAGGATAATGCAGGCGATTATAATCTCGGCATTGGTAATCTGGGCAGCGGTGAAACCCTGTGTAACGGCACGAAAGACCAGAACAAGGATATTGATCACCAGTGCATAAGTACACAGCAGGGAAACGAGCTTTTTATCTGCATACACCAGAAGAATCAACAGCATTACAATTACATAGCAGAACGTCAGATCTGTTGATGAGGTAAACATCACATAGGCATACAGAAGGGCAAAGCCGCCGCCGCAGAGATAGCGCACACTAGAGGTATCCTTTTGCTTTGTGTAGGCAAGAATGGATGTGACACAGGGCAGCAGACAGAGCAGAAGAAAAATCAGATACGACGGAAGACTGCGCACGCCTTTTAAGACTTCTGCGATGTAGGCCGCCGCAAGTACCGTATTCATTGTGCAGGTGCCGGCAATGGCTGTCTTATTGCGGCTTTGTGCTGCAACTGCCGGATGGGAAAGATCGGTCAAACGATTATCCATAGAAAGAATCCTACTTTGTAAATACCGTATTACTCTAAATGTAAAAAAGGCACCGGTGCATCTTGTGCACCGATGCCTTTTTCCTGCTATTATTGTAGCAGTTTGGCGGATGTTCATCAAGCAGATGTAAGAGGAACAGGACTATTTTGCCAGATTTTCTGCATAATCCAGAGCTTCTACGATATTTGCATGGAAATTTTCGGCTCCGACGTATTCGGTAAAGCCGTCTTTGGTCATCACGGACATCGGCTGTTCGTTGACGTGGGAGAAAATCAGTGTAATCTTTTTCTTCTTTGCACGGTCGGCCAGCTCACGCAGTGATTTCATGGCACTGGCGTCGATGGCAGGAACGCTGCGCATGCGGATGACGATGACGCGGGTAGCCTTATCACTGCTGATCTGTAAGATCTGGTCGGCAGCAGCGAAAAACAGTGGACCACTGATCTCGAAGACACGGATCGTGTGCGGAATATCGCGCAGCTTTTCTGCTTCTCCCGGGGTTACATCCGGCTCATCCGGGTATTTCCATGCGGTCACATCGGCGGTTTCTGCCATACGCTTCATGAAAAGCATGGCGGCGAGCACAACGCCGACTTCAATCGCGATCACGAGATCGAAAAATACGGTGAGCAGGAAGGTTGCCACCAGCACAATGACATCGCTCTTTGGCGCTGTTTTGCAGAGGCGGAAAAAGGAAGTCCAGTCCGCCATGTTGGCAGCCACGATCAGAAGAACAGCGGCAAGTGTTGTCATCGGGATCAAAGCGGCAAGCGGCATGAGCACCAGAAGGATAATGGTTAAGGTGATACAGTGCACGATGCCGGCGATCGGGGTGCGGCCGCCGTTGCGGACGTTGGCTGCGGTACGGGCAATCGCACCGGTTGCCGGGATGCCACCGAAGATGCCGGAAAAAATATTCCCGAGTCCCTGACCGATCAGCTCGGCGTTGGATTTGTGGGTATCACCGATCATTCCGTCCGAGACGACAGCGGACAGCAGGGATTCGATGCCTGCCAGCAGCGCGATGGTAAAGGCCGGTGAGAGCATCTCCTGCACCAGTTTCATGGACAGCGCCGGAACATGCGGTGTCGGGAAGGAGGAAGAAAGCTCTCCGTAGACACTGCCGATGGTATTGACCGGAAGTTTTGCAAAGTAGACAACGGCGGTCGTGATGATAATCGCAATCAGAGATCCCGGAATCTTGTCGGTGACTTTCGGCCAGAGCAGCATGATGACAATGGCTGCGGCGCCTACAGCGGTGGCAGTCCAGTTGATGGTGGAAATATTTGTGGCGTAGGCAATCACTTTATCCACGAACCCGGACGGCACGGATGCGATGGAGAGTCCGAAGAAATCCTTGAGCTGGCCGACAAACAGGGTCACAGCGATACCGCAGGTAAAACCGGTTGTGATGGTATAAGGAATATATTTAATGAGAGAACCAAAGTGGCAGATTCCCATTACGATCAGAAAAATGCCGGCAAGAATGGTTGCGACAGTAAGACCTGCCGTACCGTAATCCGCGACAATGCCATAGATGATGACTACAAAGGCTGCCGTAGGACCACCGATCTGCACACGGCTGCCGCCGAAAAACGAGATAAAAAATCCAGCGATGATGGCAGTGTAGAGACCCTGCTCCGGCCCGACGCCGGATGCGATGGCAAGCGCGATCGACAGTGGCAGGGCAATGATGGCAACGATGATACCGGAGATCACGTCGCGCATGGCCTGTTCTTTGCTGTAGTCCTTTAAGACGTCAAATAGTTTTGGTTTTAATTCATTCATTTTCATTTCCTCAGTCTGTAATTATTAAATTTTTATAAACACAAGTCAGAATTTTAACACTTTACAAACGCGAACGCAAGAACGCTCGGGAAAAAATACAAGCACATGGAAAGGTGAGCAAAACTGGGAAAAATGGAAGACATTTTACAGGAAAAAGAAGATGTGAAAAGCCGGATTGTATGCTAAGATAGATGATAATAAATGATATAGGAAGAAGGGCGGCAATCATGGCGGAGTCGGGCAATTCTTATCAGAAGATCTATGAAATCGTAAAGCAGATTCCAAAGGGATGTGTGGCATCTTACGGACAGGTGGCGGCGCTTGCAGGGAATCCCAGATGGGCAAGAGTGGTTGGCTACGCGCTTCACGTGAACCCGGATCCAGCGCATATTCCCTGTTACCGTGTGGTGAACCGGGAAGGCAGACTTTCGGATGCCTTTGCATTCGGCGGTGTGAATGAGCAGAAGCTGCTGCTGGAGGCAGAGGGCGTCGAAGTAACTGACGGCTATGTGGATATGGAACTGTATCAGTGGAAGAAGCTCCGGATCTGAGAGACGGAAACGGAACCGATACAGGAAGAGAAAGCAGAGACAGAAACAGAAAGCAAAGACAGAAACGGAAAAACGAGATAGAAACGGAAAGCAGAGACGGAAACGGAACCGATACAGGAACGGAGGAGAAATATGCGGAAAAAGGAACTGGCACTTCAGGTGATAGAGCGTTTGAAAAAGGAGTATCCGGACACGGGATGCTCGCTGGATTATGACGATGCATGGAAGCTTCTGGTCAGTGTGAGACTGGCGGCACAGTGCACGGATGCGAGAGTCAATGTGGTCGTGCAGGATCTGTACCGGGAATTCCCGGATGTGGATGCACTTGCGGATGCAGATGTGGAGGAGATTGAGCGTATTGTAAAACCGTGCGGGTTGGGACATAGCAAGGCGCGCGACATCTCCGCCTGCATGAAGATGCTGAAGGAAAAGTACCAGGGAAAGGTACCGGAAGATTTTGATGCACTGTTAGAACTTCCGGGAGTCGGCAGAAAAAGCGCCAATCTGGTGATGGGGGACGTCTTTGGACAGCCGGCAATCGTCACTGATACGCACTGTATCCGCCTGGCGAACCGCATCGGGCTTGTGGACGGGATCAAGGAACCAAAGAAAGTGGAGATGGCACTCTGGAAGCTGATTCCGCCGGAGGAGAGCAATGATTTCTGCCACAGGCTTGTGGATCACGGGCGTGCAGTCTGTACCGCGCGGACAGCACCGTACTGCGACCGCTGCTGTCTCAATGACATCTGCAAAAAGGCCGGAATTTAGAAAAAGATAAAATAAATCAATGTATTTGATTAAAAACGCACCTTGCGGAAGCATAAGGGGTATGATAGTATATACGAAATGAATAACAGAAATCAACTTTCTTGAATTATTTTGTATGGAGGAAAGACATGAATATTGCAGCAAAATACGGAAAATCATACTTTATGCCGCCGGAGGTGACATATGACTGGGTGAAGAAGGACAGCATTGAGAAGCCGCCCATCTGGTGCAGCGTGGATCTGCGGGATGGTAATCAGGCGCTGATTGAGCCGATGGGACTGGAGGAAAAGCTTGAATTTTTCCGGATGCTGGTCGACATCGGATTTAAGGAGATCGAGGTCGGATTCCCGGCAGCTTCGGACACGGAATACAACTTCATGCGTGCGTTAATCGAGCGCGACATGATCCCGAAGGATGTGACGGTGCAGGTTTTAACCCAGGCAAGAGAACATATTATAAGGAAGACATTTGAGGCGGTCAAGGGAGCGCCTCACGCAGTCATTCATCTGTACAATTCCACTTCGGTGGCACAGCGGGAACAGGTGTTTAAGAAGAGCAAGGAAGAAGTCAAGAAGCTGGCAGTGGACGGGGCAGAATTGTTAAAGACACTCGCGGCGGAGACGGACGGCAATTTTACGTTTGAGTACAGTCCGGAAAGCTTCCCGGGCACAGAGGTGGACTATGCGGTGGAGGTCTGCAATGCAGTGCTCGATGTCTGGAAGCCGGATGCAGAGCACAAGGCGATCATCAACATTCCGACCACGGTACAGATTGCGATGCCGCATGTATTTGCCTGCCAGATCGAGTATATTCACAAGCATTTGAAATACAGGGATAATGTGGTGTTGAGCGTTCACCCGCACAATGACAGAGGATGCGGCATCAGCGATGCGGAGTTCGGTATCCTTGCCGGTGCGGACCGCGTGGAGGGCACTCTTTTCGGAAACGGAGAGCGCACCGGAAACGTTGATATTGTGACGCTGGCGATGAATATGGTGTGCCACGGTGTCGATCCGAAGCTTGATTTTTCCAATATCAGCGAGATCCGTGAGAAATACGAGCGCTTTACCGGTATGCGGGTTTACGAGCGTACACCGTATGCCGGAGATCTGGTATTTACCGCATTTTCCGGTTCCCATCAGGATGCCATCTCCAAGGGTATGGCGTGGAGAGAAGCGGGCAAGAGCGGCGACCGCTGGGATGTGCCGTACCTGCCGCTGGATCCGAAGGATGTCGGAAGGGAATACGAGTCGGATGTCATCCGCATCAACAGCCAGTCCGGCAAGGGCGGAGTCGCATTCGTATTAAAGCAGAACTTCGGTATGGATCTGCCGGATAAGATGAAGGAAGAAGTCGGTTATCTGGTCAAGGGTGTATCGGATAGCAGACATCAGGAACTCTCGCCGGAAGCAATTTACCGGATTTTTGAAGAACATTATGTCAACCTGTGCGATGTTTTTCAGATTTCAGAGTGTCATTTCGAGCAGAAGGACGGCATCACATCACGCCTAGTGATCGAGCACAACAAGGAGCGCCGCACGATTGAGACGACAGGAAACGGCCGCCTGGACGCCGTGAGCAACGCAATCAAGATGTATTTCGGCATCAGCTACGAGCTTGCCGTATACGAGGAGCACGCCATTTCAGAAGGATCCTCCTCCAAGGCTGCGGCGTATGTGGAGATTATCTGCAAGGGAAAGAATTACTGGGGCGTCGGAATTGACGAGGATATTATCACCAGCTCGATCGCGGCATTGGTATCCGCTGCCAACAAGATGTTAAAGAGTGAGAACATCGTGGAGGGACGCGAGGAGCGGATTGTCGACATCATGAATTACATACAGAATCACTATGCGGATGTGACGCTGGATGTGCTGGCAGATCAGTTTAATCTCTCCAAACCGTACCTTTCCAAATACATTAAGGAAAAGTCCGGGATGACCTTCCAGGATGCGGTGAAGAAGGCACGCATGAAAAAAGCACGCACCATGTTAAAAGAGACGAACCAGACCGTAGAGTCGATTGCCGCCTACGTGGGTTACGAGAATGTGGAGCATTTTAACCGGCTGTTCAAAAAAGCGTATGAGATGACGCCGGTGCAGTTTCGCAGAAAATATCAGTAATTCTCAAAGAATAGAATGACAACTGGGAACAGGGAAAAAGTATTGTGGTACTTTTTCCCTGCTTTTTTACTGACAGACAGAAACAATAATGGTATAATAGGAGAATCTTAGGTAAGGAGGGTGCATGATGGAATGGTTTAAACAGCTTGGAATCTACCTGTTTCCTATAGTGATGCTCCTTACCATCGGAATGAATAACTGGAAGCGGGAGGAACGGACGCAGGGGGACAGGGTCTTTGGGTTTCTTCCGTTTCTGATTATCTGCATGATGGGCAGCGATGTGGCGTACCATGCACTGCAGCTTTATGTACATCGGTTTACGGTGCTGTATGCCGGGTATCTGGTGTACTGCTTCTTTTTGACAGCAGTACCGCATGCCTGGCTTTTGTATGTGAACGGAAAGCTTTCTGCGCGGCATAACCGGCGGTGGACGGCTGCGGTATGCCATGTTATGACGGGAATTGCTATCGCTGCGGTGCTGCTTACAGTGATCATTCCCTGGAGCTTGAGCACGGAGGGATGGGGTGCGCATGCGGTATCCTATAGCTTAAATCACGGCAGTCTGCCGGCAAAGCTGGTAAGTATCGTGCTGTATCTGATGGGGCTTATTCTGGCGGCGACGGCGTATCCGAAGGAGGTTACCAAGGAAGGTCAGAAAGAGACGCGCTATTTGCTTGAGGCAGGCGTGTTCAGCCTTGTGGGCGGGATGGTGCAGAGCTTTGCGGAGGACTGGCACACGGGAGGTCCTTTTGTGGCACTGGCAGTGCTGTTTATTTATCTGAATGCGCAGAACCGGCAGATCACGACAGACGGACTGACCGGACTGAATAATCGCAGGGAGTTTGATGCACATCTGCAGCGGAAGATCGAACTGTGCCCGGAGCACGAGTGGGGACTTCTGATGATTGATGTGGATGATTTCAAGCGGATCAACGATGAACTGGGACATGCGGTGGGCGATGAGGCGCTCTGGCATACAGCGGATATTCTGCGGGGGGTGTTCGGCAAAGATCCGGTATTTCTCGCACGCTATGGAGGGGATGAGTTTGCGGTGCTCGGAGACTGGTTTGGGCAGGAACAGATTGAGGAAGCGATCGCGCGGATCCAGGAAGGTATCGACCGGTTTAACAAAGAGGGACAGCTTCCGCTGCAGCTGTCCATGAGTATCGGCTACGCGTTCTGGCATGAAGCCGGAAGGCGCGGGGAGAACCTGATACAGCAGGCGGATGAGCGGATGTATGAGGAGAAACAGAAAAAGAAACGCATGCGCGCATAGAGCGCGGTGCATGGGGAGGCGGACTGCGTGAGTACGGCAGCATTTTTACAGATCAATTTCATACCGGCGATTGCGCTGCTCATGATGCGCCATAATACCAGGCAGACGCTGTCTTTTTCGTGGAGGACACGCGTGCTGCGCACGGAGATGCTGCTGTTTGTACTGCTTTTACTGTGCCGCACAGCGATTTTGTGCAATCTCGGAAAAGGCGGATTTGGTCCAAGGATTTTGTTAAAGGGGCTGGGGGTGTGGTATGCGTTCGGCCTTCTGGCATGCGCCTACCTGTGCTTTTTGTATGTGCTGGATGTGGCGCAGGACGGAAACGGACAGAGAGGGATAAAATGCTGGATTCTGGCGATACCGGCACTGATCGGCAGTGCTGTGCTGCTCTCAAACCCGTGGACGAAGGCGGTCTATTTTATCAATATGGTGAATTACTATAAAAAGGGACCGGCGGCATATCTGATACCTGCTGTGGGCATGTTATACCTTGTGGTGGCATTTCTTCTTGCCGCGTTTGGTGCGCTCCGTGCCGGAAGTGCGCAGCGCAGGGGAGAACTGGGGAAGCTTGCCGCCGCTTTTTTGTTCCCTGCTGCGGGCATTCTGGTAGAAAAAATATTTTCCATGGATGCCGCGTGGGCGTTTACGGTTGCTGCATTGCTGTGGGTGTATCTTGGTATTCAGAAAGGTCAGGTAACGCAGGATGGTCTGACCGGTCTTAATAACAGACGCAGACTGGATCAGTACATGTGGAAACTTGACGAGCGCAGCGGAGAGCGGGAGACCTGCTGCTATCTGCTGATGGATGTGAACAAGTTCAAGAAAGTAAACGATACCTACGGTCACGTGACCGGCGACGAGGTGCTCAGGCTGGTGGCGGAGCAGTTAAAGCGCACCTTTGGCAATATGCAGGCGTTTCTGGCACGCTACGGCGGGGATGAATTCGTTGTGATTGTAAAAGGTAAGACGCAGGACGAGATGGACGTGATTATTCATCAGACACAGGAGAATGTAAATGCAATTGCCTGGGGAGCGGATACCCCGTGGCAGCTGTCGATCAGTATCGGCTGCGCGATGCGGGGAGAGCAGGGAAAGCAAAAAAGCCATGAACTGCTGGAGCTTGCGGATGAGCGCATGTACCGCCAGAAAAAAGGTATACAGGACAGATAATCCGGGCATACTCTCTTCATACGTTCCGATGGGAGCAGAAGACGGAGGGTTAGTGCAATGAAGGATGGAGAAGTGAGAGACTTTGGCAGGCGGGATAAGATTGGCTACATGTTCGGTGACTTTGGCAACGATTTTACCTTTATTTTTGCCAGCTCGTTTCTGATGGTATTCTATACCAAGGTGCTCGGTATCAGCGGCGGAATGGTGGGGACACTGTTTCTGGTCGCACGATTTGTGGATGCATTCACGGATGTGACGATGGGACGCATCGTCGATGCTGCGCCGCCGGCGCGGGATGGAAAGTTCCGATGCTGGATCCGCAGGATGTGCGGACCGGTGGCGCTGTCGAGTTTTTTGATGTACCAGACTGCCATGGCGCAGGCATCTATGCCGTGGAAGATTGTCTACATGTATGTTACTTATCTTTTGTGGGGAAGTATTTTTTATACATCGATCAACATTCCGTATGGTTCGATGGCATCTGCGATCACGACGGAGGCATCGGAGCGGACGGCGTTATCTACCTCCCGGTCGATTGGGGCGACACTGGCGGGGCTTGTGATCGGCATCGTGACGCCGCTTTTTCTGTACACGACCGATGCAGACGGCAATCAGGTCGTGCGTGGCGGCGGAACATTTACGGTGGTTGCGGGCATTTTCTCGATTCTCGCGTTGATCTGCTATCTGGTCTGTTACCGCATGACTACGGAGCGGGTGGCGGTGGAGCGTGAAGTGGACGCGGAATCTGTGAGTTTTGCGGCAACGCTTGGTGCGATTGTGAAGAGCCGCGCACTTCTCGGGATGATCGGAGCTGCGGTATTTCTGCTGCTCTCCCAGCTTTTAATCAGCACGATGAACAATTATATCTATCCGGATTACTTTGGGGATGCCCGTGGCATTTCACTGTTCACGCTGCTGTCCACACTGGTGATTCTGCTGGTGGCAGCACCACTCGGTGTGCCTGTTTCCAGACGATTTGGGAAAAAGGAGGCGTCCGTGGCGGGGATGCTGTTCTCTGGTGTTGTATTTGCAGTCATGTATGTGCTGAAATTACAGAATATGTGGCTGTTTCTGTGGCTCGGGGCAATCGGATATCTCGGGCTTGGCTTTTTTAATACGGTGATCTGGGCGAATATCACGGACGTCATCGATGATCAGGAAGTGCAGACCGGGCACCGGGATGACGGAACTGTCTATGCGGTATATTCGTTTGCCAGAAAGGTCGGACAGGCGCTGGCAGGAGGCATCGGAGGATGGGCGCTGCAGGTGATCGGGTATGAGCCGGCTGCGGCGGCGCAGACGGATGCCGTGCGGCGTGGATTGTACACCACAGCAACGCTGGTGCCTGCGATCGGATTTTTTGTTGTGGCAGCGATTCTGTGGTTTGTGTACCCGCTGGATAAGCGGCGCGTGGAGAAAAACGTGGAGGAACTCAAGAAAAAACATCTGCCCGCTGAGCACTGACTGGTGCGGCGGGCAGATGTTTTTTCTCTGCCGGGGATTACTCGATTTCGATGACGCTCACCGGGCAGCCGTCAGCGGCTTCCTGCGTGGCAGCTTCCTGTTCCGGCGTCGGCTGATGATAGACCTCCGATACATTTTCATCGTTCATCCGGAAGACCTCCGGACATACACTGGCACACAGCCCGCAGCTGATACAGCCTTCGATCACATTTGCTTTCATAGGGCATCCTTTCTGTGAACCTCCCGGGGGAGGTAAATGATGGTTACCTGTTTAGGGTTGCCGGTGTAAACGCGTCATATACGAAAAAGCCGTTAAGAAACCGCTAAGAAATTAAGAAAAAGATGATTTTACAAATACAAGTTTGATATAAAAAGAATATATGTTACAATAATTAGTAAATACGGAAAGGATGGTGGGAGAAATGGCGAACAGCAAAAGACATAAGTTGGTATGTTGTCTGATGGCGATGGTTCTCCTGCTGTCTTTTTTTTATGTGGTACCGGATCCGGCGGGCAGGGCGGAGCGCGGAAACGCTGCAGTCTGCGTGGCAGACGGGCAGTCTGCTCTGACGGGAGAGATGAGGCACGAAGGTTCCTGGCAGAATATGATGTCTGCACAGACGCTGCTGGAAGCAAGGGACGCAAATCCGGATGCCTGCACAGATACGTTCACGATGATTCATTCCGTGCTGGATGAAGTTGTCATGCGGGAGCAGGCGGGCATGCGCAGCCTGCTGTCCAAACTGCTGGCGGTGGTTATGTGGGTGATGCTTCTGGTATGCGTTGTCTGCCGGATTCTAAGCCGCCGTTACGGATGCCGCATGATTTACCATTGGGAGAATATCTACTATATACACCAGACAGATGGAAAGAAAGGAGATTGCCTTCTGAATTACTTACATATATAGAAAAACGTAATGACAGGAGGCAGTTTCAGTGAACTATAAAAACCAAATAAGTGACAGAGTAAAGATTTTGCTGATTGATGAGGATGAAAGTATTTTTTATCTGATCCGCAGGGTGCTGCAGCGGGAGAACTATAGGCTTTATACTTCCACCAGCGGACGCTCCGGCATGGAGATGAGCACCAGTATCTGCCCGGATCTGATTCTGATGGATACCCAGCTTTCCGATATGGACGGGATCGGTCTGATCCAGTGGTTCAGAGAGTGGACGGATTGTCCGATTCTCGTTGTATCCGGACAGACGGGATATATGGATAAAGTCAATGCCCTGTATGCGGGAGCGGACGACTACATTGTCAAGCCGTTTCATGAGCAGGAGCTTGCGGCGAGAATTTACACCGCGCTGCGCAGAAGGATTCCGGGAGGACAGGGAAGCTTTTATCAGGCAGGAGATCTGAAGATTGATTTTTCAAGACGACAGGTAAGCCTTGCCGGGGAGGAGATTCATTTTTCACCAGTGGAATACCGGATTCTGGAGTGTCTTGCCCTCAATTCGGGAACTGTGGTGACGTATCAGATGTTGTTAGAGAAGATATGGGGACCGTATGCAAGCAGCGGCAGCCGTATTCTGCGGGTCAATATGACAAATATCCGCAAGAAGATAGAGAAGATCCCGATGGATCCGACGTACATTACCACGATCCCGCGTGTGGGCTACCGCATGCTTGAGAGTCAGACGGCATCGGTTGTCTGAGCTGAGGTTGAAGCGGAAGCTTTGGATGATGAAGTGCCTTTGCCTTCAAAATAGGAATCATAGATTCCGTAGATAAAACCTCCGATAATGATAAGAATACCGATCACAGAAAAAATGTGTTCAAAGATTGTCATATAAAATCCCCCTTTGGTTTCAGTTGTCATCAAGTATAACAGCCAGGAAAACGGAGGGGGATTTTGCCGCTTTTTTTTAATTTTTTCATAGTGTACCAGGAAGAGACTTAACACTTTTTTAGCAGCGGGAGCCGGGCAGAGGCAATATTGTATGTTTTTTGAACAAAATGGCTATATTTTGTTAAATAAAGCACTTTTTCGTAGAAATATATGGCAATATTTGTGTTTTTTGCTATAATAAGGGTAATATGTTAAGAAACAGGGAGAAGGTTATCAATATGAAAAAGGGGAAGAAGCAGGCAAAGCGAAAAAACGCGAATGTTACGATGGCATTTGGAATCCGGGAGAAGATCGTGCTGTGTTTTCTTGTGCCGGTTCTGTTTATGATTGTGCTTGGAATTATTTCCTACCGCAAGGCGGCGGACGGAATGAGCAGTTCCTATCGCGATTCCACGCAGCAGACGATCGAGATGGCGTTGCAGAATATCGATACGAGCAACTCGTTCATCAGTGCAGAGGCATTAAAATACGTGGTGGATTCGGATCTTGGAAAGTATTTTGTGGGGATTTACGACAATGATCCGACGTCCAAGCGGACGTTGATTGACCAGGTGAAGACAAGAATTCTTGCTTCCCAGGTTGGCAACTCCTATATCAGCAACATCTATATTATTCCTTCCGGCGATCTGCAGATGATCTCGACGAAGAACAAGGCGCAGAAGGGCATTTACCAGGAGTACATGGATGAGATGGCGGTTGATGGCAAGCTGGGACAGTGGGATGACCATCACAATGCGCTGGATGAGTATCTGAGCATCGACTCGTCCAGATACATTATGGTATATCAGGCAACCGCGCAGAACGGTAAGGCGGTTATCGTAATCGACATCAAGGCGGAGGCAGTCACAGAGTTCATGCAGGGACTGAATCTGGGAGACGGAAGCATTGTGGGATTCGTGACGGCAGGCGGCAGAGAGCTTGCAGTGAAGCGCAATGCGGGAGACGAACAGGGAACGCCGGTCGAGGGAGAGACGATTTTTGCAGACAAGGATTTTTATCTGCAGGCGAGTGAGACGGACGGCGTAAGACAGGTGCAGTACAACGGAACAGATTATCTGTTTTTCCACAGCAAGAGTGAGGATACCGGGGCAACGATGTGTGCGTTGGTGCCGTTGAAGGTCATTACCGGACAGGCAGAGTCCATTAAGCAGATCACGATAGCGGGAGTTCTGATCTCCAGTATCATTGCACTTTTGATCGGAACTGCAGTGACAAGCGGAATCCGCAAGAATATGAAGCGTATTTCCGGAAGCCTTGAGGTTGTGGCGGAAGGTAATCTGGCAACGACCGTGTCCGTGAAGGGACGCGACGAGTTCCGCGGACTTGCTGCTGCGGCAAATGACATGATCGCACACAACAAGCAGCTGGTGCAGAAGGTCAGCCAGGCGACGGATAAGCTGGCGGCATCTGCCGGTGAAGTGACGAATGCATCCGGTATTATTCAGGAGTATTCGCAGGATATAGCAAACGCGATCGGTGAGATCAACGAGGGCATGGAGCGGCAGTCCACACATGCGCAGGAGTGCGTGAGCAAGACGGGAACGCTTTCCGAGGAGATTCAGGAAGTCAACCGTGTGGCGCGCGAGGTAGAGACGCTTGTGTCTGAGGCGGAGGAGATGATCCGCAAAGGTATGGACCGGATCGAACAGCTGGGACAGCGCGCGAATGAGACGACAGCTGTGACCGCGAAGGTGGAAGAAAGCATCGAAGACTTGAAGCGCGAATCGGAGACGATCAATCAGTTTGTTTCTGTCATTACAGATATTTCGGAGCAAACGAACCTGTTATCGCTCAATGCATCGATTGAGGCGGCAAGAGCCGGAGAGGCAGGACGCGGATTTGCGGTTGTAGCCGAGGAGATCCGTAAGCTTGCAGACAATTCGGCGGAGGCTGCCGGAGAGATCCGCAATAATGTGGAGAATATCAGTGCGCAGACCGGCGTGAGCGTCGAGAGTGCAAAGCAGGCGGGCGAGATGGTTGCACAGCAGACCGAAGCAGTGCGTGAGGTTATCGGTGTATTCCAGGATATGAGCGACGCCATGGATAAGCTGTTTGACGGATTAAAGGAGATTCTTGCCGGAACGGAGCGCGCCGATAAGGAGCGCGAGGATACGCTTGAGGCAGTACATAATATTTCTTCTATCATTGAGGAGACAGCAGCAAGCGCCGAAGTGGTGAAGAAGGTTGCCGCAAGTCTGGAGCAGAATGTAGAGAACTTAAACGGCACGGCGGAGAGCCTGGGAGATAATATGACAGGTCTTAAGACCGAGATCGCTGTATTTAAGACAGAATAGGCGAAGAACATTTAGAGAATATAATAGAAGATAAAAAAGCGGCAGCCAGTCGATCATGAGATCGGTTGGCTGCCGCTTTCTGACCGCAAAATGCATTTTATGAAGCAAAAGCACTTCGCAGGGGTCACACTGCATCAGAACGCGCAATCAGAGGTTCAGGCAGGAAAGATTAAGCAGAAACTGCCGGTGCAGCAGCTCTCTGGAGAGTACAGCAGACTGAAAGGAGTCAAGCGCAAGCTGATAGACATTCGCATACTGTACATAGTGCCAGTGAAGTTCCGTCTGCCAGTTGTCGAGTGTGATCAGGCGGTCTTCATCCAGATGAAAATCAAACAGATGGCTGCGCAGCTCGTAAAGGGCGGCATAGCGGAACAGGTTGGCGAGCATATGGCATGCCTTATCTGTGTCAGCGATGGCAGGCAGACGCACGCTGCCATAGCGCTTAAGCCCTGCAAACCGGGAGCCGGTTCCGGAAAGGTTCTGGGCGATCTCGGTCTCGAGAAGTGTGCCAAAATCGGTGTTGTAGTAGTTTAAGGTGGCAGCGACCAGGGTATCCGGCAACTGGACAAAGGACGGATGGTGCAGACAGTCATGCTGCTCAAAATACTCGTCCATAAAGTCATAGAGAACAAAAGACTCGCAGCTGAAGTGATATTCCGGACGGTATGCATTTAAAAACTGCGGCAGCAAAGCAGCCAGTGCGTCCGTGTGATGCATCAGGCACAGGCAGAGTGCTGCGTAGAAGTTCCGGCAGTCCACGAGCAGGGCATCCAGCGGCAGATTGCCGTCTGCGTAAGGCAGGCTGGCAGCTTCCGGTGCATGATCTTCTATCAGAGAGTCGATAACCGGTGTGGTGGTGCCGAAAGGAACCCCTGCAGTCAGCACAATGGCGGCATACAGATAAAACGGTTCAAAGCCGTCCGCTGCGATGGAAGGCGAGAAATAGTCGTCTGCAGAGAGATAATCCTCCAGTATCTCAAAGCTGTCCTCGGCCGACGGGCAGGAAACCTGATCTGCGAGGAATTGTGCGAGATCCGGCTGCTCTTCTGACACGCAGGATAGAAAACGAAAGAGCGAATAGGTGAGAACACGCTGTCTGCCGGCAGGCTCCTTCGTGTAGTTTACAAGAAATGCGGGGGGAAATAATTGATCGTTATAAGTTTCCATGAAGAACTCCTTTTCCAAAAGTAATCCGTATGTGTGTGCGGACGGATGCCCGCAGCGCATACCGACATCATAGCACATTTTAGAATTAGATGCCATCATGCGTTTTCATTTTCCGTCAGGTGTGTTACAATAACAAGCAGACATAGAAAGCAGACAGAGGGAAAAAGATGCCAAAACAGAATCAACCAAAGGAAGAGAAAAGAGAAAAGGGGACAGCACAAGCGGTCATCCGTGAGATTTTAAGCTGGGTGATACCGTTTGTAATCGCGCTTGCCGTTGCGATGTTTTTGAAAAATTATATTATCATCAATGCCGATGTGCCGACCGGGTCGATGGAGAACACCATCATGCCGGGGGATCGTCTGATCGGAAACCGTCTGGCATACCGGAGCAAGTCGCCGGAGCGCGGTGATATTGTCATTTTCCGTTATCCAGACAACGAGGAAGAACTGTATGTGAAGCGTGTGATCGGGCTTCCGGGCGAGACCGTGGATATCCGGGACGGATACATTTATATTGACGGAGCGGATACGCCGCTGGACGAGGATTATCTCAAAGAGGACTGGACGGTGGCGACGGGGAATTATCATTTTGAGGTGCCGGAAGACTCTTATCTGATGCTGGGGGATAATCGGAATGATTCGTGGGACGCACGATACTGGACGAATCCGTATGTGAGAGAGGATAAGATTCTGGGCAAGGCAGCAGTGATCTACTGGCCGGTGCATGATATTGGAAAGCTTGAGTAGGGGAGAAGCAATCGGGGGGTAGTTTTATGGTTACATTATTGGCGAAGATATTCATTCAGGAGAAGAACGATCAGGCGAAGATTCGTGAAGAATATGGTGTGCTGTGCGGTGTGGTAGGTATTCTGTTCAATGTACTGCTCTTTGCGGGAAAATTTCTTGCGGGCACCATCAGCCATTCCATTGCCATCACGGCAGATGCGGTCAACAACCTGTCGGATGCAGGCTCTTCGATCGTGACGCTGGCGGGCTTCAAGCTGGCAGGCACAAAGGCGGATCCGGAGCATCCGTTTGGGCATGGCAGGATCGAGTATATCTCGGGGCTGGTGGTGGCAGCAGCGATTCTTCTGATGGCGTATGAATTGATCCGGGATTCGGTGGGCAAAATCGTACATCCGGAGGAGACAGAGTTCTCCGGGCTGATTGTTGTGATTCTGGTGTTGTCGATTCTGGTGAAGCTGTATATGTATTTTTACAATCACACGATCGGGAAAAAACTTGATTCTGCGGCAATGCAGGCAACAGCCATCGACAGCCTGAGTGACACCTGTGCGACAACGGCAGTTCTTGCGGCAACACTGATCGGACATTTTACCGGACTTCACATCGACGGATGGTGCGGTGTGCTGGTTGGTGTATTCATCCTGTATGCGGGGATCAGCGCGGCGAAGGAGACACTCAATCCGCTGTTGGGACAGCCGCCGGCAGAGGATTTTGTCATGCAGATCGACCGGATTGTCATGTCGCATCCGGAGATCTGCGGGATCCATGATCTGATCGTGCACGATTACGGCCCGGGGCGCAAGATGGTGACGCTGCATGCGGAAGTGCCGGCAGACGGCGATATTCTGGAAGTACATGATGTGATTGACAACGTAGAGAATGAACTGCGGGAGAAGCTGGGGTGTGAGGCGACGATACATATGGACCCGATTGTGACCTCCGATGAGCACGTCAGTGAACTGAAAGCCGCTGTCGTATCGATCACAAAGGGAATAGATGATGTGATTACGATCCATGATTTCAGGGTAGTCAGCGGTCCGACCCATTCCAACCTGATCTTCGATGTGCTGGTGCCGTTCCAGTTCAAGATGAGCGATGAGGAGCTGGTTGCGGCGATCTGCGGAAGAGTCACGGAATGCCTGGGGGATAATTACTACCCGAAGATTAAGGTTGACCATGCCTATGTAAAATAAAACGAAGAAGATTGCGGATGTAAAGGAATTGCCGCAATAAGCAGAGTCCTCTTTGGAGTGATAAGTAATATTACAGGAAGCGCATGATGCAGATTTCGGGTGGAACTGCATATGAAACATTCGTTGGAGAAAAATGTGTGTATTTCTTCCCGCCGGATGACTGCATCTGATTCCGTGTCTCTTCCACGTTTGGACTCTCCCGGAGT
>OGYR01000093.1_pt1 | contig 81503 bp, 67 predicted proteins | sample 1576661 | NCBI WGS metagenome assembly OGYR01 (sample SAMEA3541490, study PRJEB24748) | human gut metagenome | biome: human gut; feature: human-associated habitat; material: faeces | place: China | collected 2012
CCATTTCAAAGATCCTCCTTTGTTGTTATAGGTAAAATTATACAATTTTTCTTTCTGTTTTTCAATCTTTTTATATATATTCTATATTTTAGTATAACATAAATACTTTACTAAAATTCTGCCCCCAAATTGCAAGCCTTAGTTATTTCCATCCCCAGCGGCTCTAACCTCTTTCGGTGTCTTCCCATAATACTTCTCAAACAAATGATAGAAATGACTCACGTTCTCATATCCCACCTGCTGTGCGATCTGCTTCACCGGAAGTGTCGTCTGCTCCAGCAACTGTCATGGTAGGTGCATTTGTCCGGATGTAGCATTCCAGTTCATAGAGGAACGCCTTTTCCTTTCCTTCTTTGCTGTCCGTATGTAACTGCGGAACATATGCCTGACAGAGATACTGCAACAGGCGGATCATCAGTCCCTGCTCGATCTGTTCATATCCCGGATCTTTTGTCAGATTTTCCGTGAGGAATTGTTCCAATAACTGATCAACATCCAGTCTCTTTCCAGAATATTTCTCTGATTCCTGAGAAGACAGAACTGTCTGCGAACGGTCATGCACTTGCTTATGTCCGAATTGAAATCGTAGATGAAAATGGGGTTGTCGTTCCAGATGCGGCAGTCAAACTGCACGCAGACGTAGAAGGTGCCGGTAAACCGGCTGCATTCGGTTCTGCTAATCCGATTACGGATGAGAATTATACTACAGGAGACTTTATTTCTTATCGTGTAGTTGCAACGGCGATTATTCAGAATTGTCCCAATGCTGCATTGAGCATCTTTTCCTGCTCGTCTCCAATTTCTCCGGCAAACATTTTTGCAACATCTCTCAAAGACATCTCATACACAATATCCGGAAGCATATCCACGTCCATCATGGAAGCCAGGAACCCACGGATCTTCGGATTACTCATCAGATCTTCCATCGTGGAATCCACACTGTAAGTTTTCTTTAATGGCACTACTGCTTCATAGGTCACTTCATAGTTTCCGGCTTCTACAAGGCAGACTCCTTCTTTCACATTTACAAACAATGGATTCTCTTTCTCTTCATATACACTGTCTGCTACATAAGGCAGACTGATTTCCGCTTCACATCCAAAAGGAACAGAAAAACGCAACTGTATTTTATTTCCATCCAGTATCTTCCAACTGCTCTGATACCTTCCACTGGCAGAATCCCAGGAAACATCCACATAACCTAATTCTGCATTCACTTTCGGATGAATCTTCATCTTTCTTCCACCCGGATTCTGTTCAGTCACATCAATACCTGCCGCATGTCTGTAAACCCATTCCAGCACTGCTCCATAAGAATAATGATTCAGACTGTTCATTCCTGTACTTGAGACATGTCCGTTCTCATCCAGAGAATTCCATCTCTCCCAAACAGTTGTTGCACCCAGTTTCACCTCATAGAGCCACCCTGGGAATTCTTCATTCAGAAGCAACTGGTAAGCAATATCTGACATACCATTCTCTGTAAGCACATTACACAAAAGTGGTGTGCCAACAAATCCAGTATTTAACTTGTACTTGTTCTGTCGGAACAGCTTTTTCAACATCTCTGCTGTCATTGTTTCATTTTCTGATAAATGATATTTTAACGCAAGTGTAAGTCCTGTCTGCGTCTTGATCGCGCATCTTCCGGTCGCTGTAAAGTATTCATCCCTGACTACTGTCCACTGCTGATCGGCAATCTCCTGATATTCCTTCTGCAACTCAGATTTTCCTAATGCTTCTGCTGCTTTCGCGACAATCTGTGCACTGGCTGCATAATAGACATCTGCGATATACGCTTCGTCTGTCGCACCATATACATTTCCTTCTTTTGCTCCCGGACGGTCGAGTGCCAGCCAGTCACCGTAATGGAAGGAGTTTCTCCATCCGTGATGCTCGCCATCCACCCTTCTGATGTAATCCACCCAGGCTTTCATACTGTCGATCTGCTGCTCGAGAATTGTCTTATCTCCACTGAACAGATAGACATTCCACGGAAGAATACATGCCGCGTCTCCCCACGCACAAGATGTCTTACTCGGACCAAATGTCGGTACAACTTCAGGTACCATACCATCTGCCAACAGCTGTTCCTGATACATGTCATATAAAAATTTTCTGTAAAATGCATAGGTATCTGCCAGATAACTTGCAGTAACTGAAAACACCTGCGTATCTCCTGTCCATCCCATTCGTTCATCTCTCTGCGGGCAGTCTGTCGGAACATCCAGGAAATTTCCTCTCATTCCCCACTCTACATTGGAAATCAACTGATTCACAAGCTCATGTCCTGTCTCTAACTCGCCTGTCTTCTCATATTCACTACAAAGAACAAGTGCTGTAAAATCATCGCAGGACAGATCTGTCACACCACTTACTTTCACATATCTATATCCATAATAGGTAAAATAAGGAATGAACTCTTTTTCTGTTCCATCCGAAATGTAATGATATTCTGACTTTGCGGTTCTCAAGTTTCCATTGTAGAAGTTACCATCCTGGAGCACTTCTCCTGTCTGAATCAGGATCTCAGTTCCTGCTGCTTCCTTTACATGGAATCTGAAAATTCCGGTAATCTCCTGTCCAAGATCAAATACCTGCTCGCCTGCCGGTGTATGAATCAGCTCCACTGGCTTCATTTCTTTATATACTGTTACAGGAAGTGATAACCGCTCCATCAGTCTGCCCTTCGGTGCCACTGCAAGAATCGCTGCTGCTTTTGGAACATCCGGCAAAGTATCATCTCTCTTCTCTCCATCATAGATGTTAGAAAAAGAAATCTTACTTTCCGTTACTTTCCAGGATTCATCCGTACCGATCACTTCTTTTGATCCATCTGCATAATCAATATGTACTTCTGCGATCACCTTCCATGCATCACCAAAGAAACCTTTCTTCTCCGGCTGACTAAAACCAAATCTTCCCTTGTACCATCCATCTCCAAGAAGAACAGAAAGTTCTCCACCTGCTTTCATTTGCTCTGTCACATCATAGGTCTGATACTGTATCCACTGGTCATAATTGTTGCAGTAAGGAGTCAGATATTCCTTTCCAATTTTTTCTGTTTTTTCGGTCTTGTTCGAAGTAAAATATGCCTCATACAGTCCCAGACCACAGATATAGAGTCTTGCCCGCTCAACTTCTTTTTCTGTTGAAACCGGCTTGGAAAAGATTGGATGTCTTCCCTCTTTCCAGCCACAGGTGATCCACTTTCCTACCCATGGTTCGTCCTGCTTTGCTGTCTCAAAAAACTGAACATCGGATTCTACTACTTCTTCCTGATCTGTTGCCACAATGACTTTCCAGTAGTATCTCGTATACGGTTCTGTTTGAAGATCTACCTTCGTTCCACAACTGTCAAGATTCTCCTCTTTCGTGTCCAAAAGAATCTCTGAAAAATCCTCTTTCTCACTGATCAAAATTCTTGCATTTTTCTGTTTCTTTCCCTTGCATTCTTTTACCTTCCAGGAAAATACAATCTGCTCCATATAAAATCCAAGCGGATTTGTAATATGATTTGTCTTTGCTGCGTAAATCTTACCCATAATGTTCTCCTTATACTACATTACCGGCCATTCCCATACAAATGACCGGTATCCATAAATCTATTTTATTCTGCTTTGTCTGCTGAATGTCTTTCCTGCAGAATTCTTGTCTGCTCTTCCAGTTTCTCTTTTGTAAGTGGATATGCCTTTGCGAAAATACCAATTCCAACCACATTGATGATTGCCGGAAGGATAATCAGACAGAAAATGATTACATTGATTACACTCTGTGTCTGTACTTCAGCTACTGCATTGAAACCTGCCATCTGAAGCATATATCCTGGAATTGCTCCACCTATTCCCATTGCACATTTTGAGATAAAACTGGAAAGAGAAGCAACTGCGCCCTCAGCACGGATTCCCATTGTCATTTCCACATAATCTGTATTATCTGCCTGGATTCCATAATTTAATGGAGCCGCAAATCCACTTCCTACTCCTGCAATCAGAGATGAAACGATCAAAATCGGAATACTTTTCACGTCAATCAAACGGATCAATGGGCACAAACCTACAATTGCAAGTCCAACTGCATACATCTTTTTCTTTCCGTATTTTGCAATAAATTTTGTTACAATCATTGTTGCCGGGAAAATCGTAACGCACATTACCAGTGTAAGGATTGCTGCCCAGCTTAAATTCCCTAACACATATGTGTAATAATATGTGTTAACTGCACTGACAATATTGTTTCCAATTGTATAAAGCAATACAACAAGGAATGTAATATATACCGGTTTCTGTGATAAAATCTGGAATAACTGTTTAATCGTATAACTCTTTTCTTTCTGTGGTTTGATACGCTCTTTTACTCCAAGTGTTCCAATGATCGAACAGAAGAAAATCACTGCAACTGTGATAAGAATCAACTTGATGTATCCATCTTTATTTGATGTATCTCCAAGAATCAGTGGTGCTGCAACACTAACAACCAACGCACCTACCACATAAGCCAGACCTTTTACTGAACTAAGAGAGTTTCTTTCGTTCATATCCTCTGTCATAACCGGAAGAAGACTGTTCAGGGAAATGTCCATAACCGGGAACAAAACGCCAAGTAAAATGTAGGAAACATAAGCAATCGCCAGTTTACCAGATGGAGCCATCATCGGTCCAAACCATAACAACAGGAAATTTGCACTACAAAGAATCGTTCCTACGATCAATGTCGGACGGAAGTGTCCGAACTTCGTATTCGGAAGATGATCGATCACGAATCCAACCAGAGGATCATTTAATCCATCCAGAATTCTTGCGATCAGAAACAATGTGGCACATGCCGCAGGACTTAATCCACAGATATTCGTATAAAAGATCAACAGATATCCATTGATGATCGTCATAATCGGTATGTTACCAAAGTTTACGGTTGCATAGGCCAGTTTTTCTTTGAATTTTATTTTATCTTTGCCCATCTTTTGTTCTCCTCCCTCTTAACACAACTCATTTAATTTGTAAATGATTCCCTCAATCGTTTCTCCCGTTACACCTGCAATGGATAAAGATTTTAACGGAAGTCCTTCTAAAATTGCCTGAATCATCTGCTGATCCGCCTCACTGATTTCTTCTCCATTCTCTCCGTTCTGCTGCAATGGTGCAAGTAATTCCATTGTTGCAGCGGCTGTTCTGGAATCTGCAAGAAGTTCTCCGATTGTCGTAGTACCTGTCACCTGGAATGGAAGCTGTTTCTTGGTTGTAAACGAAACCTCACAGCTAATCCGAATATCATCACTTGCATGTCCAATCAGAATTTCGTAAGTTCCTGACGATGCATACCAGTCTTTGATTTCTTCATTGTAGAAGGACAGGTCTCTTGCACTAATCTTCATCTGTGCTTTCTTTGTCTCTCTCGGCTGAAGGAAAAGCTTTGTGAATCCTTTCAGTTCTTTTACTGGTCGGTTTACAGTTCCATTCTTGTCTGCTACATATAACTGTACCACTTCTTTTCCTGCACATGCACCAACATTTGTGACATCTACTTCTACTATAATCTCATTCTCATCATCCAGTTCTTTCGATGATACTGTCAAATGATCGTACTTAAATTCTGTATAGGACAATCCGTGTCCAAATGCCCAGCGTACCGGCTGTTTCTTTGCCTCATAATAACGGTATCCGACATAGACTCCTTCAGTATAATCCACTTTCTTTCCATCTCCACCAAAAGAAAGATAACTTGGATTATCCTCTATGCGAAGCGGGAAGCTCTCAGCAAGTCTTCCACTTGGATTCGCCTGACCGTAAAGTAACCGGTCACACGCTTCTCCGACACCCTGTCCGCCAAGATACAGTTCCAGGATTGCAGCGGTCTGCTCAGCCCATGGAGCCTCAACCGGACTTCCGTTGTGAAGCACCACAACAAGATTCGGCTGTACCTTAGCCACCTCTTCGATCAGATGATTCTGACACGCCGGAAGCTTCATATCTTTCCGGTCATAACTCTCGGACTCGAATGCATCCGGCAGACCTGCGAAAACAACTGCAATGTCTGCTTCTTTCGCAGCCTGAACGGCCTTCTCTACTTCCTGTGCCTCGATCTCATCCCTCTCACTGGAAAAGCCTTTCACATAAGTTACATTCCTGTTCTTTTCCTGTGCTGCTTCTAATGCGGACACTACTTTGCTTGAATTGATATGGCTTGATCCACCGCCCTGATAACGCGGCTTTTCTGCAAATTCACCGATGTAAACAATCTTCTGTTCTTCCTTCATTGGAAGGACGCCGTTATTTTCCAAAAGAACTGCACATTCTGTCTCAATCTCTACGGATTTTTCATGATCTTTGTCTCTGTCAAAGACTGCTTCCGAATGTCTGTGATCCACATAAGAAAAGATCACTTTCAGCATTCGCTCCACCGCACGATTGAGCACTTTCTCGTCCAGTTCTCCACTCTTGACCGCTTCCACAATCTTCTTATCATTATACCCACCAGTTGATGGCATTTCCAGATCTACTCCGGCTTTCAATCCTTTGACTCTGTCGTTGACTGCGCCCCAGTCTGTCACAACATAGCCTTCAAATCCCCATTCGTCTCGCAGGATTTTCGTCAGCAGATCTTCATTCTCGGAAGCAAACACTCCGTTGATCTTATTATAACTACACATTACTGTTTTCGGTTGAGCTTCTTTCACAGCTTCCTCAAATGCCGGAAGATAAATCTCACGAAATGCACGTTCCGATACTTCTGAAGAAACACACATTCTTTTGTACTCCTGGTTGTTCACTGCGAAATGCTTGATACTCGTTCCTACATCCCAGCTCTGCACGCCATTGATGTAAGCTGCTGCCATCTTTCCTGTAAGATAAGGATCTTCCGAAAAATATTCAAAGTTTCTTCCACACAGCGGACTTCTCTTGATATTTACTGCCGGTCCAAGCAGCATGCTCAAGTCCTCTGCCTGACATTCTTCTCCAAGGATTTCTCCCATCTGACGGATCAGATCTACATCAAAGCTACTCGCTGTTGCACAGGCTGCCGGAAAACAAACTGCTTCCACACTCTCATTCAATCCAAGGTGGTCTGCTTCCCCTTCCTGCTTCCGAATTCCGTGAGGACCATCAGACATCATCACGCCTGGAATTCCGAGCCGTTCCACAGCCTTTGTATTCCAGAAATCTGCCCCAGAACACATCCCGGCTTTTTCTTCCAGTGTCATGGACGCTACCAACTTCTTCAAGTCACGTTCCATTGCTTTTCCTCCATTCCTTTTTCTGATGAGTCCATGTTAGCAAACTTCAAGTCTTATTTCTGTTATAATTTCTTGTTTTCTATTACATTTTCATGTTCTATTTTTATTTTCATTAATTTGTGATAGAAATTCGTATTTTTTAATATATAATAGTGGAGAGAAATTTGAAAGCTAATAACGTGAAAGAATTGGGAGGGACTACATTTGAGCAATTACGCATATCTGAACTATATGGAAGACTTATTTTTAAATACTGCATCACTCTATTCCTGGCACCTGACACCGGAATACAATTTTTCCTACAGCAATCATCCGGATTCCGCTCCTTTAAAGAATATTTTTTCTTTAAGTTCCTGCAATACATATATGAAGCAGCACTTTCAGTCCTCCATGGAACCATTCTTCTTATTCGATGACTTTTTCTTTCTATGGGCGGCCGTTCCTGCCTATACGGAACAGAAAAAACTCGTCAATATTCATCTGCTTGGACCTGTCTTCAGTTCCTACACTTCTGACAGTTATATAAAAGAAAAAATGGACATCAAAAATATGTCCGTAAAATCAAAAACAGAGCTGCTCAGCCTGATTGACCAGATTCCGGTTCTTCCAACCGCTTTTCTGAGTCACTATGTCTGTCAGCTCTACTATACACTGAATGATGCACTAATTACAGTGAATGATATTAAATTACAGGAAAATCCAATGTCACAGAGCAAAGAGAAGGAAGAGGATTTCACTGCTTCCGAACATTCCCCTTACTACTATGAAACACTCCTTTCCCAAAGTGTACAGGATGGAATTCCTTTTCCTGATTTTTCAAACCAGATCTCTTCCGCACAGGTCGGTACCATGTGTCCGGGAGATCCTCTGCGCCAGAAGAAAGATGAGGGAATCGGTCTTGTCACGATCTTCACACGTGCTGCCATTCAGGGGGGAATTTCATTTGAGAAAGCTTACACCTGCAGCGATTACTATATCCAGTCGATTGAAGCTGCAAGCAACATTACAGAAGTCATACAGCTGATCGAGACGATGTATTTTGATATCACCAATCAGGTACATGAAGCCACACTCTCTGCGATTAAAAATCCAATGATTCGTGAATGTATCACTTATTTGGACACACATTATAGAGAGAAGATCAACCTGGAAGAACTTGCCAATACACTCGGATATACAAAATATTACCTCTCCACCTGCTTTAAAAAGGAAACCGGTGTTTCTATCTCTGAATACATCATGGAAAAACGGATTGCGTATGCAAAATTAATGCTCAAAAATCCTTCGATCGATATGCAGGAGATCAGTGATGAACTGTGTTTTGCCAATCCGAGCCATTTTTCCGCTGTATTCAAAAAAATAACTGGATTGACACCAACACAGTATCGGAATGAATAAGATTTTAATCCATATTAAATCTGATATATTTTCACCGTACTATAAATCCCAATCGGTGCCTGTTTTCCTTTATTCGCTCTACGTTCCCGTTCCAGCGTAGTTGCCACTTCAATTCGGATGTCATTCTCTCCATCCTGTACTGCCTCCGTAATATCATATAAAAACGGTGGCAGGATCTGGATTCCCTGACTTGTTCCATTTACAAAGAGCTCTACATCCTCTTCAGCTTCCGGGATGAATAAAATATATCTTCTGTCCTGGTCTTTTGACAGCTCCATCTGATTTCTGTAGGCAATGAACCCCGAGAATTTCTTCTCTTTCTTTCCATAATCCTCAAATTTTGTGATTGGCTGGAAATTGGAGAACTTCGGATAAGCAATCGAACGACAGGTTCCGATCTCCCAGTTCTTCTTCACTGGAATCTTCTCTTTTTCCACCCCATACATCATTTCAAACAAGGATTTCTCTAGTTGAGATACCGTCTCTTTCTCCTGTTCAACAACCACAATCCGGCTCTCTCCAAGACGCAGTTTCATTGACAGGATCGTTGCGTCTTCCTTTTCTGCTCGATATTCCTGAGCCATCTTTGTTCCATTCCATGCATCATAGGCGTAGCAGGATTCCAGATACGGAACACGGATTTCTCCACTGTATACAGCCTCATCTTCATTTACGAAATAATAGATTTCCTGTTTTTCATTTTTATAATGATAAGCACGGATTCTCTTGTTCTGTGGATTGAGTTCGATTTCTTTTCCTACCGAATCTGCAATCTGGTCCACACGGATCGTATCTGCTGTTTTCACTGTTTCCGGAAGTCATCGAACTCTCCTTTATTCCGTCTCCCATAATTTTCCTTCTTTATAATAAAAGTTATGGCGCAATACCTACAGACTCTTTCCCCTGAACAATTGGATGCCGCTAATGTAAATCAATACTTGCGCAACCAGAAAATTATTGCACTCACACCGGAAGACTATCCTGATTTTGTGGAAGAATTGAAGAAATCTCTCACACTCTTTGCAACTGATGAAAGGCAAATAAAAAAATGGCGGTTACTATATCGTCCGCTGATTCGCCCTACTACTTTGTTTGCATTCTCAACCAGTCCTTTGCTGCTTGAGTTTCATCCGGATTATCAGAAATATTACAATAATATTCATGCGTGCTGCATGATGCTTAAAGATTATCTGGACAGTAAAGAAGGCGAGGAGTTTAAAACTCTTCTCGCCTGTGCTTTTCAAGATAGTTATGATTTTGAAGAAAGTAGTTATGGGGAACTCGAAGTTGCTGCCGCTTTTCATAAGAGTGTGTATAATATGATGACTGTAGATGAAATCGAGATGTTTTTATATTAACATCTCCTGCTCGATCTCCATCTTATTTTCCAATATGCACTGTTTCAGCGTTTCCAATTTACCGGCATTTAATGCTTCTAACTTTTTCTGCTTTCCGCTGCTTAGCTTAATTCCTTTTCCATTTTCCAACGCTGCCTTATAAGAGGGAGCGTCCATCTTCCATGAAATCAGATTTGGGAAAATGTTTTTCTCATTGTATAAAAAGATCTGTATTCCACCGTAATCCATATCTCCCCAGTGATAACACCGGATTTCTTCCGGTGCTGTCTTCATTAACATTTGCAAAAAACGAACTTCTTTGGGCGAAAAGTAGCCATGACAAAAGAGATACAAAACTTTTGGATCATATTCCATACTTTCATAATTCGCTTTATTCTCAATCACAATGATTTTTTCAACACTATTTCGTAAAGTTGGAATAGCATGCTCTAATGTCTGTGCATTAAGTACTGTTCCATAATAATTCGAAGAAGTGTCAATTTTCTCCTCACTCGCTGTGCCATTTCGATTGGTCAGGCAATACTCCACGGCACCTTTCCATTCTAATGTCTGAGAATAACTCAATATTCCATGTGCTGCCAGTATCTCATCATCTGACATGCCCTCGTCATATTGCGGAGAATACTTCAAAGCTTCGATAACTGCACCTTGATAAATGCGTTCAAAAACTTTAGATGGTGTGATTTCATTTTTCTTTTCAAATACTTTGGAGCTGAACACGCGCTTCCATTCCGGTTCTTTCAAATCAGCTAAAGCTTTCAGGCATTTAAGAAATTCTTCATCCTCCGCTTTGGATAACTCTTTCGTATTTCCTTTATTCAGCTGTTCTAACACATGATCACAATAAGCGCTTAGACAGCTTTCGTATACATCCACCTGCAGTTTGCATATTCTTGAAATTGCCTGTAACTGACACTCTCTTGGATCCATGATTCCAATCAGCTCACATAATCTTGGAATCACTTCTACCCGATAATCAATCCTCGTAATATCTGTATTCATTTCTCTCCAGTCAAAATGCAGATATTCTTTTCCGCCTAATGCTGGAATTCGTTCCAAAACTTTTGCCTGTCTGACCAGTTCATCTCTGCCACCCACTGTTTTTAAAAGGTCTCCATCCACCTTTGGGTGCTTCATTCCTGAGAGATTTCCTATGCGATAGTCCTTTGTATTCGTCTTATCGATCAGCCATTTTGCCAACGGCAGATTCTTTTCGTTCCATTCCATATTTTATCCTTCGATTCTCATCATACTCTATATTGACCTCAACGTTTTCTAATATGTGAGTAGTCTATCAAGCAACATCTGCCTATTATTTATGAACATTTCCGTTATTTGATAACTCTCTGTTTCTTCATATTCACATAAATGAATTCGCCCATTGTCAAAACAATAGATGTCTGCATCTGGTATACCTAATAGAATAGGCGAATGGGTAACTATAAAAAACTGTGCTCCTTCTTTTGCAAATCGATATATTTGCATTAACAATGTAAGCTGTCTTTGGGGTGATAATGCAGCTTCTGGTTCGTCAAAAAGATACAAGCCATTTGAATGCAAATTATTCTGTGCTAATGCAAGAAAACTTTCTCCATGTGACTTTTCATGATATTTAGCAGAAGGATGTTTTGAATCTGCATATTCTTCTTCCTGCGTTGCAACATTATAAAAACTTTCAGCCCTAAGAAAATATCCCCACTTTTCTTTACGATAACCTTTTGAAATTCTTATTGCATCACATAGTTCTGAATGTGTATCATGAGTAGAAAAAATATAATTCTTTGTTCCACCCTCCGGATTAAAACCATGTGCCACAGCAAGTGCCTCCAACAAAGTCGATTTACCACTGCCATTTTCTCCTACAAAAAAAGTTATCGCTTTATTAAAATCAAGTTTCTCAACACCTTTAAAAGCCTCAATCCTCTTTAAATAGCTGTCATTATCAATTCTATCCCAATCGAATATTACTCCGTGTATAAATTGATCATTCATATTGAACCTCTATTCTTCGATTTTCATCATAACCTTACACTTCTTTTTATAACATGCAACCCCATATTTTATAATCTTATGGATTCCTTCCTGTTCCAGAGCTTCTGTATATCTGACATCTGTGATCTGCTGAAGTGCATTTTCACATTCTTTTTCCATATTTCCGTCAGATGCATATTTTACCTCTATGACAATTCCAACATCCTCATCTTCGATACGAATCAAAATATCACTGAAGCCATCTCCTGATTCCCTGTTTGACATGACAGACCAGTTTTCTTTAAATCCGAGAATTCCAAGAAGTAATCCGTGATAAAAGTTCTCTTTCGTTGGTTTTTTCACAAAAGTATCTCTGATACTGACTGTTTTCCTCATATAGTCTGTGAAAATACTTTCGACTTTTTCCGGATTTTGTTTTAATAATGCCTCACAAAACTCACCAACGGTTTTCCCGTCCTCTTTAATGCTTTCTTTAAACATCTTTAAGATATGATTCGTAATGATATTTCGTATCTCACGGTTTGGAATCACCAGATTGTATCTGTCCCCATTCGGTTCACCTCTCTGTGTCAGATATCCTGTCATGAAGAGCGTACTCCACAGATTATCAATAGAAGAATACAATTCCTTATAGGTCAGTTCTGGATTGATTTCTTTCTGCACAATTCCGCCGTTCACCAATTGTTCCAATTCCATTTTTGTCAGCTTATGTGGTTCATTTACGCTTTCAATAAAATGGCTGATCACACTATTCCCACTGGTATTCGCCCAGTAATTCTTCGGTGCAAGCTCAGGATCTGTCCGATGATCACTACAGAAATTGATTACGTCCCAAGGGCAATAAACTTCTACATCACCAAACCGATATCCATCGTACCATGCTTTTACTGTCTCATAATATTCTTCCTGTCCATAATACTCAAGGAGCTCTCTTACTTCATTATCTGTAAATCCAAATGTTTCATCAAAACTTTTATCTGTAATCGAATATATTTTGAAATTGTTAAGACCTGTAAAAATACTTTCTTTTGCAACCCTGAGACATCCTGTTAAAATTGCAAATTTCAGGCTCTTATTCGTCTTCAGGCCATTCTCAAACAAGTTACGGATAAGTAATACCATCTCATCGTAGTAACCATTTTCATTTGCTTTTGCCAATGGAACATCATATTCATCAATAAGCACAATGACTTTCTTCTCATAATGCTTCTCCAATAATTCTGTAAGCTCTCTGATACTATATACCAGTGAATCATTTGACATTTCTTTTTTCTTTAGTTGATTTAATAGTTCCTGATCTGTCTCATCAAGTTTTTGGCTCTCGGAAAGAAATGACAATCTGCGTGCTTCTTCATTGATTGTTTTAATCAAAAAGCCTCTTGCTTCCTCATAAGTTATACCATTAATACCTTTTAGACTAATGGACACCACAGGATATTTTCCCTGATATTCTTCACACAATTTAAGATTATTTGATATCTCTAATCCATCAAATAATGTCTTCTCACTTCCGATTTCAAAGAAATGCTGAAACATACTCATATTCAGAGATTTTCCAAAACGTCTTGGACGTGTAAAAAGATTTACTTCTCCCCATTGTGCAAGCAACTGCTCGATCAATCTTGTCTTATCTACATAATAAAAATCTTCCTGTCGAATCTTTTCAAAATCTTCAATTCCAATTGGAAGTTTCTTTAATTCGGTCATTTGCATCCCCCTTTCAACCTAAAAACAGGATTCATGCTATCGTTGTTTTTAATGATAGCATGAATCCTGTTTTCTGCCAAGTAAGGAAAATCTCCGCCCCTGATTAGTTTTCTTAAAGTGTCGTCCTTATCCACTCATCTGCCAGCTCCGGCCAATCCTTTACTTCTTCATTCACCTGTTCTTTCTCACGTTTCGTCTGTCCGGTGAACATTTTCGCCATCTCATTCAAAGCCTGTTTCACTTCTTCCGGCACAGGAAATGTCCCATCGTTCACAGCCTGACCTAATGCGAAAGTCTGCTCCAAAGTATACGGTTCTCCAAACTCTTCATTCGCCCATGCTTCATCAGCAAGCGACAATCCATGTTTCCCTTTTGAAAATGCATGGAATGCATATGGAATCTGCTTTTTCTGCAGAGCCTGTGCAAATAAAAAGGAATTCTGAACCGGAACCAGCTCATCCGTTACAGTCTGCCATAAGAAGCATGGCGGCATATCTTCTGTCACTTGTTTTTCCAGAGACATATATTCAAGTTCTTCCTCAGAAGCATCCGATCCTAAAAGTGCTGTAAAAGAACCTCTATGTGCACAGTCACCGGAAGTAATTACCGGATAAGAAAGAATTACCGCATTTGGTTTTGCTGAGACAGATGCATACTCACCCGTCTCAGATTCTTCAAATTCCTGCCAGTGTACAGCAACACTTCCACATGCATGTGCGCCTGCCGAAAATCCACAAAGCATGATTTTATCTTTCTCTACATGTAATTCTTCGGCATGTTTTCTAATATAACGGATTGCACGCATCAGATCCTGCATTGGCTGCATTTTTAATGGAATCATCTGCAACAGATTGGTTGTATACGTTACAACTGCTGTCTGATATCCCATCTCATAAAATTTCTTTGCTACAATCTCGCCCTCTGATGGAGAAACCACAGTATATCCACCACCTGGAACAATCAGCATACATGGTCGTATTTTTTCGTCTTTATGGAAATATAATCTCACATTCGGAATAAATCCACATGCTGCTGCGTAATTGTATTCCAATTCATTCCATAATTGCACTTTATTCATAACTAGCTGCCTCCCCTACTACTGTCAGATTGCATTCTTATCCAACTGAAACTTCCCATTTTCATACTTCAGTGGCATGAAAGATGGATGTTCTTTTCCGAATTTATTCGGATAATGTAAAACCAAATAATATTGATTTGAAAAGCTTTTGAAAATCATTCCATGCCCTCCATCATGATCATATAATGGCTGACTGTCAATTTTCCAGTTTCCGTTAATTTCATTATTATCTGAATATGCCATAGCTTCTACATATCCTGTCTTTGCATTCGTTGACCAGAGCATATGTAATTTTTCATCCTCTGTTCGAATCAAAAATGGTCCATCTGTAACATAATTTCGGAAGAAATATCTCTTTACAAATGGCTTTGCTTCGGATGCCGAAAATAAAACAAATGGCTTGCCTACGCTTTCTTTTAAATCTTTACTCAACTCGATTGCACACATTGTACCATCATGAATTTCTCTCCATTCATGACAGAAAATCATGTATGGTGTTCCATTTTTTGCAATATATAACGTTCCATCCAGGCATCTCCAGTTCTTTGGTGTTACATAACCATCTGACCAGAGTGTGAATGGTCCTTTTGGATTTTCAGCTACAAGTACAGCTGTCCCAAGTCCTTTTTGCTTATCTGCAAATGTCGCAAACATATAAAATTTTTCCTGATAACAATACACTTCCGGAGCCCAATAGCTCTTCTCACTCCAAAATCCTTCCGGTCTGTGAAAGACCTCGAAAGGTCCTTCCCAGTTTTCCAGATCATCACTTACATATACATCGAAACCATAAGCCTGTCCTACAAATGCCGTTTCACTTCTGGTTCCGTAAAGGTAGTATTTTCCATCATAAGGCAGAATATATGGGTCTCTTATATTAATTTCATTACTCTTCATTCTTAATCATTCCCTTTTTCTTGTTCCTTCTGATTCAAAGCATTTACAACTGCCTCATACATCGGTTTCGCCTCCGGTGCAGCTCCAAGAAGCTCAGCCAGTGTCATTCCATAGGCAAACTGAATCATAGGTCCTTCCAGCATTCCCGGTACCATCTGATTAAACATTTCTACAGCAAGTGGTTCCGCAACGATTTCGCCAAGTGTGCTGTCCATACTGAATCTTTCTACTGCAAGGCATGTCTCTGTTGCATATTCATAATCATATACGCCTGAACCAACTTCGTGTACTTCCTCTTTCTCCGGAAGGACGATCACAGCTGTTGTGTTAGCCGGAACTTCTACATGCACATGAATTTTTCCATTCTTGCAGGATGTGTTTGCCACGATTTTTCCGTATACAGATTCAAACTCTGTGCCCCACTCTTCAATGCCTTTTACAAACATCGGTTTTACCTGAAATCTCTTATATCCCGGCTCTAACTGAGATAATCCGGCAACTTTACGATACATCCAGTCACCTACAGAACCATATGCATAATGATTCAGAGAATTCATTCCTGACTCGTCAAATGTTCCGTCCGGTTTGATTGAATTCCAACGCTCCCAGATTGTTGTAGCTCCCATGTTTACTGCATACAACCATGACGGATAATCTTCTTTCATAAAGAGTGTCGCTGCCATCTCATGAGCGCCATTTTCTGAAAGTGTATGACAGATATAAGGTGTTCCAACGAATCCTGTAGCCAGGTGATTTTTGTGGTTTCCAATATTTGTAAGCAGCGTATTCAAGATACGTTTTCTGTCTTTTTCTCTTGCAAGATTGAAATACAGAGAAATGATAGCACCTGTCTGTGTTTCACTTACAATACGTCCTGTCTCTGTATAATATTCTCGCTGGAATGCATCCAAAGTTGTTTCATAAAGATCCGCATACTTTTTCGCTTCTTCATCTTTTCCCAGCACCTCTGCTGTTTGCTTCACAAGATCTGTTACATACAGATAGTAAGCATTTGCAATCATATATTTGTCTGTTGCTCCGGTTCTGTCCGCGCTTTCTTCTTTGTCCAGTGCAAGCCAGTCTCCATACTGGAATCCACTCTGCCAGAGACCATTCTCTTCACAGTTGTTCTTAATGTAGTCTACCCACTCATGCATACATTTCCAGTTTTCTTTCAGAATACCTTTATCGCCATAAATCTGATAAACAACCCAAGGAACAATAACTGCTACATCACTCCATGCAGAAGAACTGTAGGAACCCAGAATATCCGGCACAACATGTGGCACACCTTTTTCCAGAGAAGATTCTGCTGCCACATCACGCATCCATTTCGTGTAGAACAGTGCTGTATTTCTGTTAAATGCGGCTGTCCATGAGAATACCTGTGCATCTCCGGTCCATCCAAGACGCTCGTCTCTCTGCGGGCAGTCTGTCGGGATATCAAGGAAATTATCTCTCTGACTCCATGTAATATTATTTTGCAGCTGATTTACTTTTTTGTTAGAACAGTGGAAATCACCTGTCTTTTCCATATCGGAATGTGTCGCACAGGCGAAAAACTGATCTGCTGTAAATTCTTCCATTCCTTCTACGCTGATATAACGGAATCCATGGAATGTAAAATGTGGACGGAAGATCTGCTCTTCTCCGTTGCAGATAAATGTGTCGATTGATTTTGCCTGGCGAAGTGTCTCCGGATAGAAGTTACCATCCTTGTCCAGAACCTCTGCGTGACGGATCACAATTTTCTGTCCTTTCTTACCTTTCACATACACTTCTACAACACCTGTAACAATCTGTCCGAAGTCAACAAGTTTTTCACCTTTTGGTGTCACGATCAGCTCTTTTCCCGCAATTTTCTCTGTGATACGAACTGGTTCATTCTCCTGTGCTGTTAATACTGCTTTGTCAAAATCTTTAACAACAACATTTCCCTCTGTGATTTCCGGTGCATCTGTGTCGATTGTCTCACCCATGTAAATCTCACTGTAACGAATCTCTCCTGTTTTTACAGACCATGTTTCATCTGTAGCGATTACATCTTTGCTTCCATCTTCATATTCAACATGAAGCTCTGCAAATGCACCTGCCTGTGTACCATACTGATTCGGCTGGCAATAGAAACCGAGGATTCCTTTATACCATCCGTTTCCGACTGTAATTGCGATTTCGTTTTCTGCTGCAAGCTGCTCTGTCACATCATAGATCTGATACTGTAGTCTGTTGTGATAGCTTGTCCAGCCAGGTGCCATACGGTAATCACCTACTGTCTGTCCATTCAATGTCACCTCATATACACCATGTGCAGTTGCATACAGACGGGCTTTCTTTACCTTTTTATCAATTACAAATGTTTTTCCAAATACCGGGCATGCTGTCTCATCTTCCGGGAAATCACTTGTGATCATCTGTGCTTTGAATTCTGTCTGGTCAAAAATTCCTGTCTCAAAGGAACCTTCCACTGACTCTACATTTCCATGATTATCAGCTACAGTTACTTCTACTGTATAAAAAGTCTCATCTGCCAGTGCTTCACCTTCATATGAAATCAGGACAGACTGGTCAGACACCTTTTTCCCACTATCCCATACAAGTTTTCCATTTTCATCTGTCACTTTAATCTCATAGGATGTCTGTACTGTATCTTTCTCATCAGACTCTATTTTCCATGAAAATCTTGGTGCTTTCTCTGTAAGTCCGATTGGATTTTCTCTGTATTCGGTTCTAAGATCATATAATTTCATCTATAATTCCTCCGACTATAATTATCTTTTCTGCTATCCTTTTAACAACAAAGGGACAGAAGCTGATTGTCAGTTCCGTCCCCTCATACTACTATCTATTATCTATTTTGCTTCTCTCTTCTGCAGTTCTGTCATAATCTCCGGATATCTCTTCTCAAGATCATTTTTCATAAGAAGAAGGAACATGATTACGAAAAGTGCGAGCGGGATGTAGATACCAAATGTGAAGATTGCTGTATCTACTGATGCCGGCTGAGCTGCAAGTGCTGCTTTATAACCTGCTGCTGCCAGAAGCCATCCGATCAGAGATGCTCCAATACCGGATCCGATCTTCATTCCGAAAGAGTTTGCACTGTTTGTCATACCTACAATACGTTTCCCAAACTTGTAATCATTGTACTCAACACAGTTATTAACCATTGCTCCAAACAGACACATCAGAGGAATGTTAGCAAATGTTGTTACTGCTCCACCTACAACACATGTCATAAGGCTGTATGGTGTAAATACTCTCACCAGGCAGGCTACTGCTCCCATCGCACAGGAAATCATACAAGTTTTTGTCATACCTAACTTAGATGCCATCGGTCCTGTCAGGATGAATCCGAGGAATGTAGGAATCAGTCCGACTGCTCCGAGAAGTGCTACGATGTTATCATTTCCAAGAATATATTTTGCATAATAGGTACCACCAGATGTACTTAAGCTGTAAGAAATATTCATCAAGAACTGAAGTGCAAGCATGATCACCCAGTATTTATTTTTGAAAAGAATCTTGATTCCTTCTACAAATGGTACATTCTCATCTTCACTTTTTTCTGCAATCTGCACATTTTCTTTTGATGTTTTGTAAAGAATAAGCAATGACAGCAGGGAAATTAAACCAAAGATAACCGCCACTTTAATCCATGCACTCTGTGTGCCACCAAGCATATTCGTAATAGGAATTAAAAGGATTGCAATTACCATTCCGGCAATGTATCCAAATGCCGCACGGAAGATTCCCATTTTTCCACGTTCTTCAGAACTTTCTGTACGGATTGCCATCAAAGCACTGTAAGGAATTGCTACTGCTGTGTATACAATTGCTGTAATCAGTACGTTTGTGATCAGTACATATGCTGCCTGTAAGCCACCACCCATATTTTTAGGTACGGTAAACAATAAAATGATCGATACGAATGCCGGAATTGCCATTCTTGAAAACCAAGGACGACATTTGCCTTTTGGTGATTTGCCATTATCCATGATTTTTCCCATAGCAAGATCTGAAAATGCATCAAAAATCTTTGCAATCAGAAGCATCGTTGCAACCATTCCTGCCGCCAGTCCAACCTTCTCTGTATAGAAGTAAGTCAGCTGTCCAACCAGACAGCTCATAATATTCAGCGGTAGCTGTCCGAGACCATCACCAAGATAGTCTGTTATTCTCATTGATTTCTGGACTCCCATTGAGTCCAGGCCAAGTTCTTTTTTTGTTTTAGCCATTTTTATCCCTCTCTTATTTTTTCCTTTTCCCGCTATTCTCAGCTTACTGTGAATAACAACTCTTTATTACAATCTCATCCTATAATTGATTCAACGCATTTACCATCTGTTCAAGCATCTCTCTCTTGATTCCCGGAACAAAACTAAGAAGCTGACGAAGCGGCATCCCTTCCATCATTGCTGCCATCATTTCCTGATTTACAGCTCCTGATGTATCATTTTTCTGTGCTTCTGCCATATCTGCTGCATCATTCTGTGCCATTCCCTGCATGAAAGGACCCATCACAGCCTGTGCTTTTGGATCACGCATCAGTTCGCCAAGACAAGTATTTAAGGAATATGTTTTTGGAAGTTCTTTTGTAGGATGTACTGTGATTTCTTCCCCTACACACATCTGATCTGCGTTTTCGCCAATCATGACTTTATAAGTTCCTTCCTCTACATACCAGTCATGGATCAGTGTATTCCAGTAAGCAAATGCTCTCTCATCCAGTGTAAATGTAACTGTCTTCTCTTCCCCTTCTTCTAAGGAAATCTTTTCGAATCCTCTCAGCTCTCTGACCGGACGTACAACTTCTGTCTCCGGTGCTTCCACATAAAGCTGAACAACTGTCTTGCCGGCACGATTTCCGGTGTTCTTTACTTTAACACTTACTTCTACAGTATCTTTATCAGACATTTTTTTCTTGTCAATCTGAAAATCACTGTACTCAAATGTTGTATAAGAAAGTCCATGTCCGAATGGGAACGCTGTCTCCATCTTTCTTGATGTGTAGTAGCGATATCCTACAAACACGCCTTCCTGATACTCTGCGTTATCATATCCTTTTCCATAAGTCAGATAGCAAGGTGTATCTTCCAGGCGAAGTGGAAATGTCTCTGCCAGGCGTCCGCTTGGATTCTTTCTTCCTACAAGTACTTCAGCAACAGCCTTTCCGACTGCCTCGCCTCCAAGATAAACTTCCAGGATACCTTCCACCTGATCCTTCCAAGGCATGAGTACTGCAGAACCATTGTGAAGAACAACAACTACATGTTTCTGTACTTCGAGCACTTTTTCTACAAGCTCATTCTGGCAATTTGGAAGATTCATATGCTTTCTGTCATATCCTTCCGATTCAAAGTTGTCCGGAAGTCCAAGGAAAAGAACCGCTACATCAGCTTCCTCTGCTGCCTTCACTGCTTCGCTCTGAAGTGCTTCTACAACTTCATCTTTCTCGTCCTGATATCCTTCTGCGAAAGTCACATTTGCAAGCTCCGGAATCTCTTTGACAGCTTCCAGCGCAGATTCCACTTTCCAGCTGTTGATATGAGAACTTCCACCACCCTGATATCTTGGTGTCTTTGCGTATTTTCCGATAAATGCGATCTTCTTATCAGAAGTTAACGGAAGGATTTCATTTTCATTCTTTAATAATACCATACATTCTGCTTCAATTTCAGCAGCTGCTGCGTGATCTTTTTCATAATCAAATACAGCTTCTGTGTCGCGGTTCTCTGTGTAGCGGAAGATCACATCAAGTATTCTCTCGCAAGCCTGGTCAACAACACTTTCGTCAAGTTTTCCTTCCTGAACTGCTTTCACGATCAGTCGGTCATTCTCGAAATCTCCAGGTGGCATCTCAAGGTCAAGTCCTGCTGCAAGTGAAGACACTCTGTCATTTACTGCACCCCAATCTGAAACAATATATCCGTCAAATCCCCATTCTTCTCTTAAAATCTCCGTCAGATACTCTTTGCTGTCTCCAACAAATTCACCATTGATACGATTGTAAGAACTCATTACCGTCCATGGTTTTGCTTTCTTTATTGCGCCCTCGAAGGATGCAAGATAGATTTCTCTTAATGTTCTTTCATCTGCATCAGAAGAGTTTGTCATACGACGCTTTTCCTGATTGTTTGCCACAAAATGCTTTACACTGGTTCCTACATTCTTGCTCTGAACACCTTCAATCAGTGCCGCTGCTATCTCTGTAGATACATACGGATCCTCTGAATAGTATTCAAAGTTTCTTCCACAAAGCGGTGAACGCTTAATGTTCATAGCCGGTCCAAGAATTGTACTTACATTCATTACCTGACATTCCTGTCCGAGCAATTCTCCCTGTCTGCGGATCAAGTCACGGTCGAAACTAGAGGCTGTTGCGCATCCGGCCGGAAAGCAGATTGCCTTCTCACTTTCGTTAAGTCCAAGATGATCTGCATCTTCTGCCTGCTTTCTCAGTCCATGCGGTCCGTCTGTTACCATAACCTGCGGAATTCCAAGTCGCTCAATTCCTTTCAGATGCCAGAAGTCTGCTCCGGAACACATTCCGGCTTTTTCTTCCAGTGTCATCTGAGAGATCAAATTATAAATCTTCTCTCTTTCCATACTGTCGTTTCCTCCTTATTATGATGTATTGCTAGTTACATTGTTATCGGGTTTTCATCATGGCTATATCATAACGGGATTACGCGTTGTTTTATTTCATTTTTAAACTTTTATTTATATATTTATACTTTTATTATGCTTTTTTCTATTGACTTGGGAAATATTTTCGATTACGCTGATGACAGAAAGAATTGAATCCCTTTATTTTATATCAAGAAAAGAAAGTGAAAACTTATGAAAAAGAATTATTCTCTGATTAATTTTATGAAAACCTACTACCCTGATTCCAACATCCCTATGTACCTTTTTTCTAATGATAAATGTAGCTTCTGCGTACCGGAACAGGACGAACTGACTTACCCGCCCTCTCAATATCTTCAGGAACTTTTTTTAAGTTCCGAGCGTATCACTTACTGTACAACTGAATATGGAATCATGTTTTGTTCTCTCAGATTAAATCACTGGAAAAACGGTTACATTGTTTTCGGTCCGGTCACAACAGTTCCTTATTCCGATTCAGACTTACAGCATTTATACAAGGACTATATGATACCAAATAACAGGCGATCTGACTTCAATACATTCCTCCGTCAGATTCCCTGTCTTTCCATGAGTTCTCTTTTAAAAAAATGTATCTTTCTCAATTATTGTCTGCATGAAGAAATCATTTCACTCGAGCAGCTCACATCTACCGGTCACGTTCTCGCAGAAGATGATACTCTTGCAGATGCTTCTCTTCTCTTAGAAGAAACCTATCAAAAGAAGGAAAATGAGCAGCACAACCGGACTTATATTCTTGAAGAAGAGATTCTAAAGCTTGTCCGCACCGGTGACTGCGAAGGGTTTAAAAAATTCGCCTATAGCGAGAGCAATTTTCACATTGGCGTTACAGGATCCACTGCCCTACGCCAGTTAAAAAATAATATTATCATTACCACGACACTTTGCACCCGTGCCGCGATTGATGGAGGGCTTGATTACGATACTGCTTATCAGCTCTCCGACTATTTCATTCAATCTTCAGAGCGTCTGACAAGTGCAGATCGTTTAACTGATCTTCTTGGGAAAATCAGTTATACTTTTGCCGAAAAAGTAGCGCAAGCAAAAACGCCTGTCTCAACAGACGAGCGCATGCAGAAAGCGATTCGCTATATTCAGCAGAATACAAACCAGCATCTTACAGTCGGAGATGTTGCTGATTATGTTGGATTTAGTAAATCTTACTTTTCTGCTTATTTCAAGAAAACACTTGGTTTCTCAGTCAGTGCATTTATCCTGCGCTGTAAACTGGAAGAAGGAAGAGAACTTCTGCAATACACGGATAAGTCTATCAGTACGATCAGTGAATTCCTGTGCTTTTCCAGCCAGAGTCATTTTCATACCGCATTCAAAAAACAATTCGGAATGACACCCTCCGAATACAGAAAGGAGCTTTCGCACTAGGCGGCAAGCTCCTTTCCTCTATTCCTTATTTCCCTCAACCATATCCAGGTAATCACCTTTATCAATGTGCATCATAGATACCTGATTCTGATGTCTTCGGAAACCGTATACACAGTCTACATTTCGAATCAACGACTGCAGACGTTCATCCGGTACACATACGATCAGCTGCAGCTCCAGCTCTCTTGCGTAGTGCAGACATACTTCACTTCGCTCCTTATCCATCTTGGAAAATGCTTCATCAAGAAGTACTAAGCGGATCTTGGAATCACGGTTTGTCTGCTGCATATAGAGCATCGCAAAGCCTGCAAGCAGTGCGACATATTTCGGGTTCTGTCCCTCTCCTCCGGAGTCACGGCCTGCCATATCATCGACTGCATTTTTGCGGACATTTCCATTCTCATCCTCTACCTTTTCATACATACTGAAAGTCAGATAATTACGATAATCCACATACTGTTCCATCTGCTGACGATACTGGCTTAAGGATCTTGCATCTTCCTCCTTCGGAGGCATGAACTTCTCAGTCAGACGCTTGATATCTTCTTCATACTTCTGATAGAACTCATCCTCACCAAGACTTAACTGACCTTCAAATCCGTAGTCATCGAACACTTTACTGTCTAGTTCAGGTGCTGTAAGCATCTCATAGAACTGTCCGTTTTCATTCTGAGCCGGTATGATATCAATCTGGTAAATACTATCTGAGAACTTGATCTTCGCAAGCAGACGGTTGATCTCTTTTTTATGTCTGTAAGCTGCCTTGATTTCACCATGAATGGAAGCAATCACATTTTCACGCAATGTATAGTAAACCAGATTATACTGCTTATCGAATTCTTCCTTGTACTTCGGTTCAAAATCTTTCCTACACTGATTCAGCACTTTGTCATACACATCATTTTCATGTTCTATTCCTGTAAAACCATAGGCCGGATAAGCATTATTGAACTTATTTCTACTTCTTTGCAGTTCTTCTTTCTCCGTCTCTTCCAACGTTTCCAAAGCATCCTTTTCTTTTGTCTTGTCTCTCTTATAAGCTGCTTCGCTCTGTACTTTTAACGCATCTGTTACTTCATTCTGAAGCTGTTCGTTGACAACAAATCCCTCTGTCAGGAAGTTTATCTTTTCTGAAAATGATTTGATATTACTCTCGATTTGTCCCTGTGTCTTCGCATACTGTACTACTTCACTTTGAATGCTATTAAGAATCTCTGCATTTTTCTTAAGCAACTCCAGTAATTCCTGCTTTTTCTTCTTCAATTCGACGGTCCGGTCGCCTCGTTTCAATTCTTCTACTTCCAGACGTAATTTTTCTTGTTTCTCGTAATAATCCTGAAGCTGTTCCGCTGCTTTTGAAAGATGTAAGATCTGTTCTGTGCTCTGGTTCAGACACTCGAATTTCTGTGCTGCACGCAGTGCCATCTCAACACGGCAGTCCTCTTCCACTTCCTGTTTCAGCTTCGCTGCTTCTTCTTCCAACTCAAGAAGTTTCGCTTTTGACACTTTCGTTCCGATACAAGCATATTTCTCATAATCATTCTTTCTTAAATGTCTGAAAATGTAATTGCTGTAGGAATAACAGTCCTTTGTGACACCATCTCTCGTCTCATGAAGTTCTTCCACCGTCTCACATTTCTTAATGCGGCCTAAGTATCGCTTCAGACAAGTATCTACATAAGCTTCCTCTGCGCGCACGCACTCATACAATGTATTCTCATCTGCATTCGGCTTGTCTCTCACGATTGCCGCAGTATCCATGAGTTCGACATCCTCGATCCCCTTCATCTGCTTCATTTTGCGAAATGCTTTCGCAGCATCTAACGTATATTCAGGTGCTGTCACCAGACTGTGTTTCACACGTCCCATACGTCCTTCGATTGCATTTTTCCACTCTTCATCCGTAATATCAAACAAGTCCGCAAAGATATTTACATGGATCGTTCTTCCATACTGAGTACTAAGTATATTCTGTAATTCCTGTCTTGCACGCTTCAATTCCGCACGATATGGTTTTCTGTCATTTTTGAGGTCTTCTACCATCTCCCGCTTCTCTTGAAGTTCTTTCTGATTCTCACGAATTCTTTCACGAACATCGCCTAATTCTGTATTAATATTGTCAAGCGCATCACTTAAATATTGCTTTAGCTTTTCAATCGAATCTTCACTCACAACACCATCTCGGATATCATCAATTCTATGCAGCGCCTGATTGCTCACATAAGCACTGATTTCATCGTCTTCCTCCCAGGCTGAAAGACCTTTTACAATATCTCTCCATTGTTCTGAATTCGTTGCCAGAAGCTGGATCGTATTTTCAATCTCCTTTAGCTCCTTCTCTTTCTGTCCATAATCGCTGGCTTTGAGTTCTGCCTCGACTTCTACCTGCTCTTTTGTATAAGCGTCTTTCTCTGCCAAATAAGATTTTCTCTTTTCTTCTTTTTCCTCAATCTTCTTGAGAATATCCTGCAGATCATCCTCTTTCGATTGCAAATGTGCCTTACAATTTTCAATTTCAATATATTTCAGTATCCGTTCTACATAGATCTTATCAGCTCTTGCTTTCTGCAAGGCTAGATTATGCTGACTAATCTCGTCAAGCATTTTAATTCTCTGCTCCAGATCTTCTACGCGTTCCTTGATCTCACGGTAAGCGCCAAGCTGATCACTGATTGTTGCAACAGTGTCTTCCTTGCTCTTTGGGAACATATAATCCTTGATAAATTGTCCCGTTCCATTCGTCATACGAAGTGCAATCGCGCTTTTCTCCATTGTCATCATACGCCCCGGCTCTACATAACCAAAGATTGCATCATAAACTGTTTTCAAATATGCTTCTTTCGATGGATATACACGGTTCACATCTCCGCGTCCTCTGTTATCAGCCGATTCTATTCTTGCTTCTACCAGTTTTTTAAGTTTCGCGATTGTATACGGAACACCTTCTTCTGTCAGATATTCATCCTCCGGAATCTTTCCGGAATGACTGAAGAAACAATATTTCCTGATGTCTGTATCTGCCTTTCCAACCTCAAATGAAACACCAATACAAGTATATGTATTCTTTCCTGTATCCTTAATCTCCAAGACGATCTGAGAACAGAAGTCCTGGTCTTCTCGGTTAAAGGAACCGTCTTTCTGCGCTCCTCTAAGATAACTTAGAACACTCCGCCTGTTCTTCGCGTCATCCGCCGCTTTATTCAGGAATGTGGAAGATATACTTCCATATAAAACAACCTGGATCGCATCCATAACAGTAGACTTACCAGATCCACTTTTCCCACTGAAAAGATTCACATACTCATGGAACTCCATCACTTTGTGACTGATACCGCCCCAGTTATTCATTAACATTCTAGTAAATATTTTCTTCGACTGTTTCTCTTTCATCTTCCACACCTCCCTCTGCTTCTTCCTGGATTTCCTGTTCAGAAACTTCTTCTGTAATCTCTTCCTCTGCGTACTGCTCTTCCTGATATTCTTTGATCAACGCAGTAATATCCATACTTCCGCAATATAGATTGATCGTGCTGTAGATATAAATCGGAGTCTCATCCTCAACATTCTGGATTGCTCCCGGCACTTCAATGATCTGATGCTTACTCATCACATAGAAAGCTTCTTTCCACTCACCCATCGTAAGCTTATAATTAATCAGATTCGTATTCTTTCCATATTCACGAATCTCCGCCAGATTCGTCACTGTAGCTTTCAAACCTTCTCCTAAAATCTTATCTCTGTAAATTAATTTAACCAGTAATATTACTTTTGTAACGGTGGCATTTATCTTTTCTATCGCGATTCCATCTCCATGTAAACGGTAAATGTGTTCCTGTGGGTCATGCACTAATTCACAGCTTAAAACAGACAGATAGTCTTCAATAAACTTTCTGTGTCTTGTACAGATCTCATAATGCAGATTGTCTCTTGGGACAAGTGTTACAGGATCATATTTCATCTGTAAAATACATGTCTGTCTGAATAATGCAGCAATTGTTTTCTTCAGGTTATCAGCTTCTGTCACTGACAATTCTTCCATATAATTAACCATCTGATTCTACTCCCTCTATCGTAAGTTTTGAAAATCGGAAACCAGCCTCATTCTCCATCTCATGCGCCACTTCAATCTGTGCCTTACTGTCCGCAGATTCTGTTGCATGCTGCCATACCATAAATAACTTCTCCAAATCTTCTATTGATTTTACAGTATCTTTTGTCACTGTGAATTTTCCATTCTGTTCATTTTTCTTTCGGAAATCTCTGATCTCTTTCTGCGTATACAGTGGTTCCAGGACAAATTCTGTCATATTCTCTTCCTGTGATTTCTCAGGTGTTACCGCCTGTGGAGTGAACTTTTCCTTCTGATTTTCACGTCTTTGATACAGACTCTTCTCTGTCATAATCTTATATGGCTCCGAAAACCTAAGTTTTGAAGATAACTTATCCAGAATCTCTTCCGACTTGCCACTTTCATTGATCAGATTAATCAGTGCGACTGTCTGATCTTCTTCCATTACACCTTCCATCATAATGTACCGGATTCTTGCTGCGGCACGGCTTGCAAATACTGTCTTTTGTTCAATCAGCTTATTATATCTGCGCTCAATCGCATCAAACTCTCTCGAAATCTTATAGAGCATATCTGTCGCCTCTTCACAGATCTCGATCATTCTTTTCAAACGGTATGATTTTCTCGTATTCTCCTCTTCGCTCAGAAGCTCTGTTTCAAAGGAATATTTTCTTGCTTCTGTCTTTTCCAAATTTTCTTCGATCAACTCTTTTACAGCTTCTTTGTATCGATAAAAGCTGTCTGTTGTAGTCAATATCGCATATTTTTTGCTATCACTGTTATTGATCTCTTTCACCAGAACTTCCTGAATTCCAAGAAAACTTCGCTGCTTCGACAGTTCATCGAAATATCCACGCATTCCTTCCTGCATGTTCGCGAGCATCTGCAGAAGTGCTCTTGATGTATGAAGCGCACTTTTTAAAATCTCATTATTCTTCTCTTTGTCTAAACTGTAGGTATAGAGATGACTGTATACCGTAAGCACACTCTCTCGTTCCTTACCGTCATTTTCACTGTATAATTTCTGAAATAATTCTACAAACAGCTGGCTGTATTCCGGAAATGAAACGACATAACTATTCAACGTTTCATCATAATCCCTTCTAAGCCATCCCCAGTCTTCAAAATGCTTCAGACTGACTGATGCCATGTTGGCTCTGGTGATCAGTTCTCCTTCCTCATCGACTCTTGCCTCACTCCAGTCCAGTGCCATCTTCGCCAGTCGTTCATTCATGATCATCTGACACTCTCGTTCCGTAAGCCCGAGAAGAGAAAAAGACTGACTGCTCTCCTCATAAAGCGCTACCAGAAACTGCATATAGAATTCCATATATTTACTTCCAAATATTTTATATAGATCCTTTGGAACTTTTTCGACCAGTTTCATGCTTTTTCTTATGTCTCCTTTTTATTCCTATTAAAGTTTCTTTTACATCTTTTTCATTTCTTATAACATCTTCTCTGCTTCAAAAAACTGAGAAAAATGTGCAATGACCGGACATTTTCCCTTCTCTGTCTGAAGCCACTCGATCTCATTCACATTTTCCTTCGGCCGATACAAGATCACCGGCATTCCTATATTCTGTGCTCCTGTCACATCATGTGCGATGCTGTCTCCGATAAAGATACTTTCTTCCACCATCACTCCTGCTTTTTCAACACAGAGATCAAAAAGTTTTCGATACGGTTTTTCCTCGCCAGCCTCTTCACTTGTCACAATTCCATCAATATACTTACCTAATCCAAGCTTTAATATCTTCCGATACTGGACATCAGAAGTCATATTAGATCCTATACCGATATAAATGCCTCGCTGTTTCAATTCTTTCATCAACTCTTCAATTCCAGGAGATGGAATGATCTGATCGATCAATGTATCCCAATACAGGTTGTACATCTCATATGCATATGGAAAGACTGGCTTTCCCAATGTCTCCAGCATACACTGGAATCTCACCAGACGATTGTGGTTCACGGCGTAATCTCTTCCGGCTCTGTCATCTGCTTTCACTCTCGCTTCGGCAAGATAGTTCTCCAAGTCTTCTTTTGCTATGCCTAAGTTCTCATATGCCCATTCTTTCATCACCGGCATCGTATTATTATGCGCTCCAATATAATCATAAATGGTGTCATCTATATCAAAAAATACTGCTTTCATCATCCTAATGTCTCCTGTCTCTGCCTTGCCTTTTCTACTTCGTTCATTATACCATGTTTTTTCAAAAGAAAAAGAGTTTCGCAAATGACTTTTCCTCTCCATCTGCGAAACTCTTACTACTGATAATCAGCTCTTACTCTGACTTTTCTTCTTCCACCGTTTCTTGTGGCTGTATTTCCGTTGTCTGTGTTTCCGGTTCTTTGACTGCTTCCGACTCTGCTGCCTGTGTCTCTGTCGGCTTCATCAGGATTCTTCCGGACTCCTGCTCTTCTTTCTTCTCTCCATCTGCTTCTTCCGGTTCAGGGATTCCCTTCACTTCACGGAAGATCTTCATGAATTCCTTACCTGTGATCGTCTCTTTCTCGATCAGGAAGGCTGCAATCTTATCAAGAGCATCTCTATTTGCGCTCAAGAGGCGTTTTGCTTCTTCATAAGAAGCTTTGAGCATCTTCATGATCTCTTCATCGATCTCCGCTGCTGTCGCTTCACCACAGTTACGGACTGCACGACCATCTAAGTACCGGCTCTGAACAGATTCAAGTCCCATCAGACCGAAGCGCTCTGACATACCATACTGTGTGATCATCGCTCTGGCGATCTTCGTTGCCTGCTCGATATCGTTCGATGCACCTGTCGTAACAGTATCAAATACAATCTCTTCTGCTGCACGTCCACCGAGTGCAACAACAATCATTGCTTCAAGTTCTTTCTTCGTATTTAAGAACTTCTCCTCCTCCGGTGTCTGCATTACATAACCAAGTGCTCCCATTGTTCTAGGAACGATTGTGATCTTCTGTACCGGTTCTGTATTCTTCTGAAGTGCTGTGACAAGCGCATGTCCAACCTCATGGTAAGATACGATTCTTCGCTCTTCTGCACTCATGATACGGTCTTTCTTCTCTTTACCTACAAGTACAACTTCCACTGCCTCAAAGAGGTCTTTCTGGCTGACAACCTGTCTGCCATGCTTAACTGCAGTGATTGCAGCCTCATTGATCATATTGGCAAGATCTGATCCAACTGCTCCTGAAGTTGCAAGCGCAATCTCTTCCAGATTGACTGTCTCATCCATCTTAACATCCTTCGCATGAACCTTAAGAATCTCGACACGACCTTTCAGATCCGGCTTATCTACTATGATACGGCGATCGAAACGTCCCGGTCTCAACAGCGCCGGATCAAGTATCTCCGGACGGTTTGTTGCTGCAAGAACAAGTAGTCCCTTATTCGTATCGAATCCATCCATCTCTGCAAGAAGCTGGTTTAATGTCTGCTCACGCTCGTCATTACCGCCACCGCCAAGTGCGCTGTCACGGCTCTTACCGATTGCATCGATCTCATCGATAAATACAATACATGGAGCCATCTGCTGTGCCTGTTTGAACAGGTCACGCACACGGGAAGCACCTACACCGACATACATCTCTACGAATGCAGATCCTGACAAGGAGAAAAACGGAACCTTCGCCTCTCCTGCAACTGCTTTCGCAAGAAGTGTCTTACCTGTTCCCGGAGGTCCTACAAGAAGTGCTCCCTTCGGAAGCTTCGCTCCGATACCTGTATATTTTCCAGGATTATGCAGGAAATCAACAACTTCCTGCAAGGACTCCTTCGCTTCATCTTCACCTGCAACATCTAAGAATGTCACACCTGTCTGCTTCTCCATATACATCTTGGCATTGCTCTTGCCGATTCCCATCATGCCGCCGCCCTTAGACATCTTCTTCATAAGGAAATTAAACATGAATACAAGAAGTACGATCGGAAGGATCACTGTGATGAAGATATCCATGATCAGTGAACTTGCCGTATCCGGAATCTGGGATTTAAACTCTACCCCTGCCTTATCTAAACGCTTTACAAGTGTGTCATCTGATACATTTCCTGTGTAATAATCCGGTTCCTTGCTCTTGGAGCTACCCTGCATCTGACTGATCTGGCCAAGCAGACTGTCCATAACATTTTCCTGATCTTCGCTTTCCTTAGAATCTGAACTATCACTCTGGTCTGCAGAAGCTTTCTCATTATCCTTTACTTCTGTAAGTTTTCCCTCTGCCTTTTCCTTTCTGGCGTCATCTGTCAAAACGATATTAATCCTTGAATTGGTAAATGTAACAGACTCTACTTTTCCATTATCAACTAATTTCAGAAATTTATCATAGCTGATCTCAGAAGCGCTTCCGCCCTGCATCATAGAATATAGGCCCATAACAACAAAAGTAACCAACAAGGTAGTGAACAAAATAATTCCCCAACCCTGTCGGTTCTTGTTCGGTCCATTGTTTTTATTGTTATTCTCCATTGTCTTCCTCCAAAACTTGAATAGTGGTTATTTTCTCATCTGCATTTTACATCATCATGTGTAAAAAATAACTACTTCTTACCATTATAAATAGTGGATTTCCATAAATCAATAAAAAGATTATGAAAATATTGTAAAAACGTGCCATTTCATAGTATACTAGAAAAGTAATGCCTGTTTAGAACAGGTCTATCTGTTAACAGTTTTAATAACAGTTCGGCAAATTTTATAATAAGGAAGAGAAAAAGATGAAAATTGGATTTGACAATGAAAAATATTTGAAAATGCAATCCGAACATATCCGCGAACGTATCGGAAAATTCGGTGGCAAGCTCTACCTTGAGTTCGGTGGCAAGCTTTTTGATGACTATCATGCATCCCGTGTACTTCCGGGATTTGAGCCTGACAGCAAGCTGCGTCTCTTAAAGGAACTCAGTGACCAGGCTGAGATCGTCTTTGCAATCAGTGCAAAAGACATTGAGAAGAATAAGATCCGTGGAGATCTTGGTATCACTTATGATTCTGATGTAATCCGTCTGATCGGTACTTACCGTGAGCAGGGACTTTTCGTAGGAAGTGTTGTGATCACACAGTTCTCCGGACAGGAAAGTGCACTTCTGTTCAAGAACCGCCTTGAGAATCTTGGAATCTCTGTATACATTCATTACAACATTCCGGGATATCCATCCAACATTCCGCTGATTGTCAGCGAGAACGGTTACGGAAAGAACGATTATATCGAGACTTCACATCCACTTGTTATTGTAACAGCTCCGGGACCTGGAAGTGGAAAGATGGCTGTCTGCCTGTCTCAGTTATATCAGGAGCACCAGCGCGGAATCGAAGCCGGATATGCGAAGTTCGAAACATTCCCTATCTGGAATCTGCCACTGAAACACCCGGTAAACCTCGCTTACGAGGCTGCTACAGCTGACCTTAATGATGTAAATATGATCGACCCATATCATCTTGAAGCTTATGGTGTAACAACTGTAAACTATAACCGTGACGTGGAGATCTTCCCTGTTCTGAATACAATCTTCGAGAAGATCTACGGTTCCAGCCCATACAAATCACCTACAGACATGGGGGTAAATATGGCCGGAAATTGTATCTGTGATGATGAGGCCTGCCGCGAAGCTTCTCGCCAGGAGATTATCCGACGCTACTATGCAGCACTCAATGCGCTTCTGAAAGGTGATGCTTCTGAGAAAGAAGCTGAGAAAATCGAGCTTCTTATGAATATGGAAGGGATCACTGTTTCTGACCGAAAAGTTGCTGTCAAGGCACTGGAGCGTGCTCAGGAAACAGGTGGACCTGCCGCCGCACTGGAACTTGAAGACGGACGCATCATTACCGGAAAAACTTCCAACCTGCTCGGTGCGAGTGCTGCCCTTCTTGTAAATGTACTGAAAGAGCTGGCCGGCATCGATCATAATGTCCATATCATCTCTCCGGAGGCGATTGAACCAATCCAAAAACTGAAAGTAGATTACTTGAACAGCAAGAACCCTCGTCTTCATACAGATGAAATCCTGATCGCACTTTCCGCAAGTGCTGCTGTCAATCCAATCGCTGAGCTTGCGCTCTCCCAGCTTCCGAAACTGAAAGGTTGCCAGGCTCATACTTCTGTAATGCTTTCAAGTGTTGATATCAAGACATTTAAAAAGCTTGGAGTACAGCTCACAAGTGAAGCTGTGAACGAACATCAGATCTTAAGCTAAAGACAAATCCTTTCCAATACAGAAAGATATCATAAAAACCTCTCTGCAGTTTCAGGTATATCCACCTGCTGTCTGAGAGGTTTTTTCTGCATTTCTCCCATTTTACAAGGTTTTTTCGCCTTTGCTTCTTTACATCACCTCGTCAAAACAGCTTCACCCCATCTTTTTTATATGTTTTTATCAAAAAAGTATTGTAATTTTTTTCTGAATAGGTGTATACTTGGAAAGTATTTTTTTTGATAACAACTATTCACGGAGGAGGAAAGACACTATGGCAGTAAAATATGTATTTGTTACAGGCGGAGTTGTATCCGGTCTTGGAAAAGGAATTACAGCTGCATCTTTGGGACGACTTTTGAAAGCGCGTGGTTACACTGTGACTATGCAGAAATTCGATCCTTACATCAATATTGACCCAGGTACAATGAACCCGGTACAGCACGGAGAGGTTTTCGTTACGGATGACGGTGCAGAAACTGACCTTGACCTTGGTCATTACGAAAGATTTATCGATGAAAGCCTGACAAAGAATTCCAATGTTACAACAGGAAAGATCTACTGGTCCGTTCTTCAGAAAGAACGCCGCGGAGATTTTGGCGGAGGAACTGTTCAGGTAATCCCTCATATTACAAATGAGATCAAGAGCCGTTTTTACCGTAATCCGGCTGCAACAGATACTGAGATTGCTATCATCGAAGTCGGCGGTACAGTAGGTGATATTGAAAGCCAGCCTTTCCTTGAATCCATCCGTCAGTTTCAGCATGAACGCGGAGCAGAAAATGTTATCCTGATCCATGTTACGCTGATTCCTTATTTAAGAGCATCTCAGGAAATGAAGACAAAACCGACACAGGCAAGTGTAAAAGAACTTCAGGGAATGGGAATCCAGCCGGATATCATTGTCTGCCGTTCCGAATATCCACTGGATGATGCAATGAGAAACAAGATTTCTCTGTTCTGTAATCTCCCGGCTGACCATGTACTTCAGAACCTGGACGTAGAATATCTCTACGAGGCACCACTTGCCATGGAGAAAGAACATCTGGCACAGGTTGTATGCGAGTCTCTGCATCTTGACTGCCCGGAACCGGATCTTACAGACTGGACTGAGATGGTTGAAAACCTTCGTCATCCAACACAGGAAGTGACTGTAGCACTGGTTGGAAAATATATTCAGCTTCATGACGCATACATCAGTGTTGTAGAAGCGTTAAAACACGGCGGAATTTACACACACACAACAGTAAATATCAAATGGATCGATTCCGAAACTGTAACAGAAGAAAATGCTGAAGAACTCTTCTCTGACGTAAGCGGTATTCTTGTTCCTGGTGGATTTGGCCATCGTGGTGTAGAAGGTAAGATCACAGCGATCAAATACGCCCGTACACACAACGTTCCGTTCCTTGGTCTCTGCCTTGGTATGCAGCTGTCTATCGTTGAATTTGCAAGAAATGTCATCGGTTACAAAGACGCCCACAGCATGGAACTCAATCCGGATACAACTCATCCGGTCATCCACATCATGTCCGATCAGATTGGTATTGAAGATATTGGTGGTACTTTAAGACTTGGTTCTTATCCATGTGTACTTAAAGACAACTCCCTTGCTTATAAACTGTATGGAAAGAAAGAGATTGAAGAACGTCATCGTCATCGTTATGAAGTAAACAATGACTACCGTGAAGTTCTTGAAGAAAACGGAATGTCCCTTTGCGGACTTTCACCGGACAGCCGTATTGTAGAGATGGTTGAGATTCCTTCTCATCCATGGTTTATCGCAACTCAGGCGCATCCGGAGCTGAAATCCAGACCAAACAGACCGCATCCACTGTTCAAGGGATTCGTTGAAGCTGCACTGGAGAATCAGAAACAGAAAAATAAATAGCAAAATTTTTAAAGTCACACTCTAAAGTGGACTCAAAAAAAAGGATTTGATCGTATCTGGCAAAACCCAGATGAATCAAATCCTTTTTCTATCTGACAGGTTCTTAAATTCCTGTCCTTCACTTATTATCAGCAGATTTCTTTTTCTCTGCTCTCTTTTTCATGATCAGCTCTTCAATCTTCCATCCTGCCCAGCCCGAGAATAGTCCGACGATCAATCCGCCGAGAACGTCGGTCGGATAATGTACCCCTACATATAATCTCGATAATGCGATCAAAGTAGCTAATACCATTGCTGCGATTCTCCACTTCTTTGGAAACACTTCCTTACACCTATAAATTGCAAATGCTGATGCAAAGGATGCACATGTATGACCGGAAGGGAAAGAAAAATCCTTCTGTTTCTCAATCATAAGTTCTAATTCCTGTATCACTTCATACGGCCTTATTCTGGCAACCACATTCTTTATCGCCACATTTGTGATCAGTGTTCCTATAATAAGTGCCAGTGCTGATGCAACCCCAGCCTTTCTCGTCTTCTTAGGAATCAGCAGAACGATTGTAAGAAGAATCCAGAAGATTCCAAAATCTCCAAGATGCGTAATCCCTTTCCAGAACCAGTCCATCCAGTCATGACGGATATATTCTTGAATAAAAAGCAGAATGTTCTGATCTAATTGTAAAATAGTGTCCATTTCCTTTTTTCACCTCTTTCAAATCATTTTCCCAGAACGGTTTCTTTCAAAAACAATTCCTTCACTACAGATTCATATACTACACATTTCTCGCATTTCTTAATCTTCTTGAAATACTTCCTTCCATCTGTAAAGATGGGATGAAGATAGAACCACATTTCTTTCATCTTATAGAGAATTGTCCGGTCTCCTGACATTTCTTCACAATATGCCGCATAGAGAACATCATGGAATTTCTTTAGCTCTTCTATCGTTGCGGCATTTCCGCCTTTTAGCTTTCTTCCAAGTGCCGGATCGGCCAGCACGCCGCGCCCCATCATCACAGTATCTGTCTGTGGAAATCTTATTTTCAACTGTTCCATGTCCTCCACAGAACAGATATCCCCATTATAGCAAAGCGGATGTTCGCTATGTTCCACTGCCCATGCATATGTATCAAGCTTTGGTGTGTTCTTATAGAACTCCTTCTGCACACGCGGATGAATGATCAGCTCCTTCAGCGGATATTTATTATAGATAGGAAGGATTGTCTCAAACTCCTCCGGATCTTCCATTCCGATTCTTGTTTTGATTGAGATTTCCAGATTACATTTCTCAAAAACCGCATCCAGAAATCGATCCAGCTTCTGTGGCTCATCCAAAAATCCCGCTCCTCTTCCCTTCGTCACAACAGTTCGAGACGGGCATCCAAGATTCAGGTTCACTTCTTTATATCCGTAATCTCCAAGTTTCTGAGCTGTGCACAAAAAATCTTCCACGTTATTCGTAAGAATCTGCGGCACCGCATACATCCCCTCATTGTGCTCCGGCATCACATCCTTCTTCTCTCTTGTGCTGAAATGTCCTTTCTGATTCGGACTGATAAACGGAATAAAATACTTATCGAATCCGTCAAAGCACTGATGTAATGCATTTCTATAAATATGTCCTGTGATCCCCTCCAATGGGGCAAGATATAAATTCATTGATCGTTCTCCTGACTTTTTCCACTTCTTTGCATTGTTTTTAACAGTAATAACATTTTTATCATACCCCGACTTTCTTGTCAAGAATATTTACTTATGCTAAACTAATGTATATAAGAAAAAATAGGGAGGATTTATTTGTTTATGAATACACTAAAAAAATTCATCCACTACTATGGCCCGTACAAAACGGTCTTTTTTATTGACCTTCTCTGTGCAGCCATTATTAGTCTTGTGGATCTTGCTTATCCGCAGATTCTACGAAGTGCGACCAAGACACTTTTTACTCAGGATAAAGCAATTATCCTGCAGGCACTTCCGTGGATCGCGATCGGACTCTTTATGATGTATGTCATCCAAAGCTTCTGCAAATATTATGTCAGCTGTCAGGGACATATCATGGGCGCTAAGATGGAGCGGGATATGCGTCAGGAACTCTTCGAACACTATGAAGAGCTGTCCTTTTCCTATTACAGTCAGAACAACTCCGGTCAGATGATGAGTAAGCTGGTCAGTGACCTGTTCGACATTTCCGAGTTTGCACACCATGGTCCGGAGAACTTATTTATCTCATTAGTTAAGATCCTCGGATCCTTTATTTTCCTTTTTTTAATTAATAAGAAGCTGGCTCTTCCGCTGATCGTACTTGTGATCTTGATGTTCCTCTTCTCTTTCCGACAGAATCAGAAGATGCAGCGCACCTTTATGGAAAACAGAAAAAAGATCGGTGATGTCAACGCAAGCCTTCAGGATACTTTATCCGGGATCCGCGTTGTCCAGTCTTTTACAAATGAAGAGATTGAAAAGAAAAAATTCCAGAAGAGCAATCACGCCTTCCTTGTCTCCAAGAAAGACAATTACAGATGCATGGGCGAATTCATGAGCTCCAATCTCTTTTTCCAGGGAATGATGTATCTGGTCACACTTGTATACGGCGGCTATCTGATTGCCAACAATGAAATGTCAGCTGCTGATCTTGCGATGTATGCTCTTTATATCGGAATCTTTATCAGCCCGATCCAGATTCTCGTAGAGCTGATGGAAATGATGCAGAAAGGGCTTTCCGGTTTCCGCCGTTTCCTTGATGTTATGGAAACCGAACCTGAGATTCAGGATGCACCGGATGCAGTAGAACTCAAAGATGTGAAAGGCCGTGTCTGCTACGAAGATGTCTCCTTCCATTACAGCGACGATGAAACGACTGTTCTCTCTCACGTATCGATCGAGATTCCTGCTGGGAAGTCAGTTGCATTGGTCGGTCCATCCGGCGGTGGAAAGACAACAATCTGTTCCCTGTTGCCTCGCTTCTACGACGTAACTGGCGGACGCGTCACAGTAGACGGACAGGATATCCGCTCTCTTACATTGAAGAGTCTTAGAAGCCAGATCGGTGTCGTTCAGCAGGATGTCTACCTCTTCTCCGGTTCCATCCGCGACAACATTGCCTATGGCAAGCCGGATGCGACAGAAGAAGAAATCATCGAAGCAGCAAAATGTGCGAACATCCATGACTTTATCATGGAACTGCCTGATCAGTACGATACATTCGTCGGCGAGCGCGGCGCAAGACTTTCCGGTGGTCAGAAACAGCGTATCTCGATTGCCCGTGTCTTCTTAAAGAATCCACCGATCCTGATCCTTGATGAAGCAACCAGTGCTCTTGATAACGAGAGTGAACGCTGGATCCAGCACAGTCTGGAAGAACTGTCCAAGAACAGAACGACCATCACAATCGCACACCGTCTGTCCACGATCAAAAATGCAGATGAGATTATTGTTATTACAGAAAATGGTATCGCAGAGCGCGGAACACACGAAACTCTGCTTGAGAAAAATGGTATTTATGCCGGATATTATAACATGATGTAACTGTTCAGAGCCAAGCAAAATTTCATAAAACAGGTGTAAAATGCTTGCATTTTTAAGACTGTTTTTGAAATTTTATTTGGCGGATACGCCACACCGACGAAATGCGTAGCATTTTGGAGGTTGGCTCTGAACAGTTACAATATAGCGTAAAATACGAATCTCCCGTAGAAATCAGTATTTTCATACTTGAACTTCTTCGGGAGATTCGTATTTTTGTTGTTTCGGGTAACTATTCTTACTCTTCTACTTCAATCTTACGGATTGTTTTCTTTGCAATCTCATCCCTGATTGCTTCGATGAATTCTCCAAGATCCTTAGAACCTTCATCTCCAAGATATCTGCTTCTTACAGATACTTTCTGCTCTTCCTCTTCCTTCGCTCCAACGATCAGCATATATGGAACTCTGTTCAGACGAGCCTCACGGATCTTGTATCCCATCTTCTCGGAACGTCCGTCTACTGAGCAACGGATATTTGCTTCTTTCAGCTGTGCTTCCACTTTCGCAGCGTAATCATTGTATTTATCAGAAATCGGGATCACACGAACCTGCTCCGGACACAGCCATGTCGGGAACATTCCTGCATATTTCTCGATCAGCCATGCCAGTGTTCTCTCGTAGCATCCCATAGATGTACGGTGGATGATGTACGGACGCTGTTTGTCACCATTCTCATCGATATAGTACATATCAAACTGCTCAGCAAGAAGTGCATCCCACTGGATTGTGATCATTGTGTCTTCCTTACCATATACGTTCTTCGCATTGATATCAACTTTCGGTCCGTAGAAAGCAGCCTCTCCGACATCCTCTACGAATGGAATGTTGAGTTCCTGAAGCATTGTACGGATATGACCTTCTGTCTCTTCCCATACTTCCGGTGCTCCGATGTATTTCTTAGTATCTTTCGGATCCCATTTAGAAAGGTGATATGTTACATCCTCTTCTACTCCGAGAACCTGCAGACAGTACTGTGCAAGTGCGATACAATCTTTGAACTCTTTTACCATCTGATCTGGTCTTACTACTAAATGTCCCTCAGAGATCGTGAACTGACGAACACGTGTCAGACCATGCATCTCTCCGGAATCCTCATTACGGAACAGTGTAGATGTCTCACCATAACGAAGCGGAAGATCACGGTAGCTATGCTGCTCTGCTTTGTATACATAATACTGGAACGGACATGTCATCGGACGAAGAGCAAATACTTCTTTATCTTTCTCCTCATCTCCTAAAACAAACATTCCTTCTTTATAATGATCCCAGTGTCCGGAAATCTTATAAAGATCGCTCTTTGCCATCAGCGGTGTTTTTGTACGGATATATCCACGTTTTTCCTCTTCATCCTCGATCCAGCGCTGCAGCTCCTGCATTATGATAACACCGTTTGGCATGATCAGCGGAAGTCCCTGTCCGATTACATCTACAGTTGTGAAAAGCTTCATCTCACGTCCAAGTTTGTTATGATCACGCTTCTTTGCTTCCTCTAACTGTGTCAGATGCTCTTTCAGCTCATCCTTTGTTGCATAAGCTGTACCATAGATACGTGTCAGCATATGTTTATTCTCATCACCTCTCCAGTAAGCACCAGAAGATGATAACAGCTTGAATGCTTTGATTCCCTTTGTGCTCATCAGATGTGGGCCTGCACATAAGTCAACCCAGTCTCCCTGGGAATAGAAGGAAATCTCTTCTCCCTCCGGAAGATCCTGGATCAGCTCAACCTTGTATGGCTCATTTTTCTCTTTGAAAAATGCGATCGCATCCTCTCTTGATTTTGTAAATCTTTCGATCTTTGCACCCTTCTTGATGATCTTCTTCATCTCTTTCTCGATTGCGTCAAGATCGTCTCTTGAAAATGACTGACATTCAAAGTCATAATAAAATCCTGTATCGATAGAAGGTCCGATTGCAACCTTTGCCTCTGGGAAAAGTGTCTGAACTGCTTCTGCCATTACATGAGATGCTGTGTGACGAAGTACTGCCAGTCCCTTCTCATCTCTTGCTGTAAGAATATTGAGTTCACAGTCTTTATCAAGAACTGTACGAAGGTCTACAACCTCTCCGTCTACTTCTCCTGCACAGGCTGCGCGTGCAAGTCCTTCACTGATGTCAAATGCAACGTCGATTACTGACTTTGCTTCTGCATACTCTTTTTTTGATCCATCTTTTAATGTAATAATCATTTTGCTTCCTCCTTTTTTTCTTTCAAGTGACTATGCATGCTTTCATCTGGGGATTCTATGGAAAAAGAAAAGACTTCATCTGTCCCCTGCACTCACATGCAAGGGACGGATAAAGTCTGATTATCAATTACTTTACTATCCGCGGTTCCACCCTTTTTGTTTTCAAGATCACAGCAAATGTACTGCTTTAAAACCACTTCATTCATGATTATAACGGAATCACCGGACCGGATTGGGGCCACTCAGAGGTAGTCTTCAAATGATTCCTGCTAAGATACTTCCAGCAAATGTATCTCTCTCTGTAACATTCCACATCCTACTCGTCTCGTCATCGTGTTATCGGTTAAGAACTCTGTTGCTTTATAATCCTTAACTTCTTCTGACCATCATTATAGCATTCAATCGAGGATTGTCAACGCTATTTTTACAGTTTTTTCAGTTTTTTAGATGATCTTCTTTTTCTTGAAGATCAAAATACAGATCACGATAATGACAATACTAAGTGCCATTACCGCCGGATATCCATTTTCAAGTCCAGGCATATCTTTAAAGTTCATTCCAAACCATCCCGTGATCAATGTCAATGGGAAGAAAATCGTAGAAATCACTGTTAAAAACTGCATGTTGTTATTCTGTCTATTATCAATCTGAGACTGGTAAGCCTCCTTTACCTGACGGGCATATTCCAACAGATGAGAAGTACGGCTCATCAGACGGTCTGCACGGTCAGTAAGTGTTCCGAAGTATTTCAATTGATCATTCAAAAACAATCCATTCTCGTTCTCTTCAAGCTCTTTTGTCAAGTCCATCATCTCATCATAATAGCTTCTCAGATTCAGAAGTTCCCTTCGGATCGGCATCAGTCGATTCTGAACAGTGTCCGTATGATCCTGAGATACATCCTCTTCCATCCGAAGAAGTCTGCGCTCATAAGCCACAAGGATCTCCAGATCACGGCTCATAAATTCTGCAATGTAATTATAGAGGAATCTCTCTTTCGTCTCACCCTGATGCATTCGTTTCCTCTTAATCCTACTAATAAGTCGCTCTGAAAATGTCTCGTCATCTACGATAACAACATTATTTTCATTTACAAACATGTACATTCGGTATCTGCTTCCTAATACATCAAGAAGCTTTGGAATACAGAAAGTTCCTACCATACATTCCTGCTGATTCTCAATCTTACAGAATCCAATCTTCGCAATCTGGATCTCACTTTCATATATGATCCCTGCTGTTGCCAATGTCTCCTCCGCATGATTGGAATCTGTGAGGAACACAGCAGGACACTTTTCTTTCTCCCATTCTTCCTGACTGATCTCTGTCAGACGTTCCCCGAATTTATAGATCATTCTATCACCTTATTTTCTGTCTGTTGTACAGCCGCCTCCAACTGACTTACACTGTTCATTGCTGCTTTCGCATAGGCTTCCTGATAAAAAAGTTCCTGTGAGTTAATTGGCTGTCCCTTACATTCTACCACAGAATAGGTTCCTTTTGCATCCTCCTTTCGCGCTTTTTTGTTATCACTTAACATCAGATCCAAAAGATCCTGCAAACGTTTCTTTAATCGTTCGGAATAAACCGGCGCTGCAACCTCTACACTTCCGGCATTTCTTTTACAAATTCCAGTAACTCTTCCATCGAGCCCTGATATTCGGAGTCGATCGGAAGGTTTTTCTTATTCTCCATCGTATCTGTCACAAGAAACACAGGAACTCCAAGCGTGCGGATTGCAAGATCTTCCACTACGTCATTTCCGACCATCAGACATTCTGACGGGTCGAGTTTAAACTGTTCCAGAATCTGACGAAAATATTCCGGATTCGGCTTACAGTATACATGGTCTTCATATGTTGTGATAATCTTAAAATCTTCTGGATCCAGTCCCGCCCAGTCGATACGATTCATCGTTGCACATTTTGGAAAGATCGGATTCGTTGCAAGATAGACTTCAATCCCTTTCTTCTTCGCCTCTTTTATAACCATATCTGAGAGAGGTGTCGGCTGTGTCGTACATTTAGCCTGATTGAATTCATCCTCATAAAATGCATCTGCGATTGCCTCTGATTCTTCCACAGAAAGCGGCAGGAATTCATCGATATAACTCCAGAATGCCTCCCGGTTTGTTCTGGAACCATCATTTTTCACCATCGCCTCATAGCCTTTCCATACTGCACCAATGAATCCTTTTGGATCCATTTCCACACCTTTCTTCAAATATGCCTTTGCAAGAAGCGGCATATAAAAACGGACAAATTCGTCCTGTACCATCGGTAAAAGTGTTCCGTCTAAGTCAAATAAAATATGTTTAATCGCCATCTTTTTCTCCTTCTTTCAATCTTTGTGCTTTTCTCTGATTGCTGATGACTCTTATAATGTCGGTCATAGAATAAGCCCTTTTTATCATAATAGTAACATTATACCCTCATATATTTCCTTCTATCAAGCAAATTATCATTCAGAACATGCCACTTCATAAAAGTTTCACATTTCTTATTATCTATACTGCAGATACTCCAGGAACCGCTTCACCGCCGGAGTTGCACCTTTTCTGTTACGCATGACAAGTCCTATATTACGATACGCCGGAATCTCCAGTTCTCGTGTTACGATACGATACGGAATCCGCTTCAAGATCAGTTCCGGCAAGACACTGATCCCAAGCCCACTCTCAACCATCGCCATGATTGCATAATCATCCCACGTTGTAAAATGTACTTTCGGCTTCAAATTACTTCTCTCAAAAATCTCAGAAACTTCTGCCTTAGCACCTTTCTCCAATAGCATAAACGGTTCCTCACAAAGTGCACTGACCGGAATCTTCTGAAGTTCTGTTAGCGGATGTCCTTCCGGAAGCACGACAAGCAGCCTGTCCTGCTCCAGGAAAATTGTATCCATCTCATCCCTTACCGGCAATCTTGTGAATCCACAGTCAATCCGCCCTTCCATGATCCATTCTTCAATATCCGTATAATCACCCAAAAGCATCTCGTAATCGATGTTTGGATAATTTTTCTGAAATTCCTTGATAATATTCGGCAGCCAATGTGTTGCTACGCTGGAAAATGTACCGATACGGATCAATCCTGACTTTAACCCTTGAAGCTCATCAACTTCCAATTGAAGTTTCTCGTATTCTCTGCAGACCCGTTCCGCATAAGGAAGTAACTTCATCCCGCTGCTTGTAAGCTTTACTCCTGACTTGCTTCGTTCAAGCAGAACTACCTTCCATTCCTTTTCCAGATCATTGATCATTCGGCTGATCCCGGACTGGGAATAACTCAACTGTTCCGCTGCCTTTGTAAAACTTCCACACTCTACAGTCTTAACAAACGCCATGTATTTCTGAATACTTCCATCCATGAATTTAACACTCCTTTCGCTTTACATTTTCCCATCTGTTTTCGCTACGAAAAATCTCTTCACTTACTTTATATTTGATTTTGTCATGTAATCCATGAGAAACATTCGCTTTTGTAATTTATAACTGTATGATACTATAAAACAGTCGATGAGACAAGGCTGGTTGTTAACTGACATCCGGAAATTATTTTAAAAGATATTTATCAAGGAGTTATGCATTATGGGACTTTATAATAATCGAATTGTAGTAAAAGTTGGAACATCCACACTTACGAATGACGCCGGAAAGAGCGATCTTCGTACAACAGACCGTCTTGTCTGTGTACTTTCTGATATCCAGAACCTGGGATACGAAGTCGTACTCGTTTCCTCCGGAGCGATCGCAGTCGGAAGAAATAAACTGAACATGACTGCTAAACCAGACAGTATGCGTATGAAACAGGCTGCTGCCGCAGTCGGACAGTGTAGTCTGATGTATCTGTATGACAAGTTCTTCGGTGACTATGACAAGACTGTAGCACAGATTCTACTCAATGCAGATGATATTGAAGAAGAAGAGAAAAAAGAAAATCTGATCAATACATTCAATGCACTTCTCGAGATGGGTGTAATCCCGATTGTAAATGAAAATGACTCCGTAAGCTATAAAGAAATCGAATCCGAGGATCGTCTCTTCGGTGATAACGATATGCTCTCCGCTGTCGTAGCAGTACTCTGCCGCGCAAAGCATCTGGTCATCTTCTCCGACATTGATGGATTTTATGACCACGATCCAAGATTGTATCCAAATGCACAGCTAATCGATCAGATTGATGCAATCGATGACAGCGTCTATGCTTTAGCCGGTGGCGCAGGTTCCCGACGTGGAACAGGCGGAATGCGTACAAAACTTCAGGCCGCATCCCTTGCCACTTCCCAGGGAACAAACACAATTGTTACAAACGGAAAGCGTCCGGAAGTCCTTTATGATATTATAAAAGGCGGAAGAGCCGGCACATTATTCCCGGGAAAGATCTGATATTTTCGATTAGACAACCGTTAGTTTCATATAGAAACGGATTAAACTCAGAAAAACAATTTATTTTTGTTTCTTCTGGATTTAATCCTTTTCTTTTTATCAATTCTGTGACTCATTCACATTATCTTGCTGTCCCATCTCCTGTTTCCAGTAGATGCTTAATTTCTTCTCGTCAAGTTCATTTACAAATCGTTTCTTATATACTAGAAATTCCTCAAGATCCATTAAAATATGATACAGAAGCGCACGGCCTTCAAACTCCTCACGAGTCTTTGGAAGCTCCTCTGTCTTCATCTTCTCAGAAATCTCTTCTAGCTTCTTAATCTGCTGATCCGGAATATTCATCTCAACAATATAATCAGCCATATACATCATATAGTCAGCAATTACTAATGCCTGTTTCGGCATCATACGAATCTTCTTAATCTCATAATGCAGGTTGTGAAGTACCTGAAGCTGCGCCAGACGCATTTCAAAATAATCTATGTAGTATCCCGGGTGCGAATGAAATGTATTATCCTGATAATCATACGCTGCCTTAATAAATTCATGAAGTCTGCTTTCAAATGCAATGATCCGGTCCCAGATATTAATCTCCATGTCTTTATTATGAAGATACGCTGCAAGTCCACATAAAAGCATCTGCAGCTGATTCTCCGTCTCTCTCATATAACGGATTAAATCCTGTTTCTGCCCCTCATAATCATAGAAAAGATTCAATATAGTTGCTATGACAACTCCTATCAATACAAGCAGAAGCTCATTACGGATAAAGTCCGGGCTAAAATCTCTCGTCATAAGAAAATGCGTTCCGATAACGGCATTCACTGAAATCGTAGATGCCCATCCCAGACTATGACTGATCGCCACAATTAAAAATACATAAATTCCATACGCCAGCCAGGAACTCGTCATATGTCCAAATGTCAATGCTGCCAAAACTACAGCCAGTACAAACGTCGCCATACGATAAAACGCTAATTTCACCGTCTCCCACTTTGTTGTCACAAGAGTAAGAAGTGCGATACTTCCGGCCGATACCTCGTACTCCAATCCCAGCATATGCGCTATATAAATTGCTATACTGCTGCCCACCGCGATCTTAATTGCCTGCAGCAGGACTCTTTTTACTTGTCGTGCTTTTTCCATCGTCCTCCCTTTCCAATTTTCTAACCCATCATCTGATTTATATTTTATCATCATATTTGCGATATAATCCAGTGTTTTTTTAACACATCTTGTATAAAATGACGAACACGAGGTGCCTTTGCTACCATAGCAATCGCTCACTAACAAATCTAGATAAAACTTTGTTTATAGAAAAAGGGGTGATTACAACCTACATATGTATGTAATCACCCCAATAACAATTCAACCTATTTTTCTGTTTCTTCTGCCTTCTTCTCCCATCTTTCTACAAAAGCATCAGCATAAGAAAGATAGTATTCTCGAAGTCCCATTCGGATCTTCTGCTCATTATTCTCTGCAATACCTTCTGTGATACGGCGAAGCTGCTCTAACTTCTGCTGCTTATCTCCCATCTTCTCAATTGCATAAGCTACATAACCATCCATCGTCTTCCCCTGAAGCTGTGACAGATATGGATTCTCAAACAAACTGATGAGTCTCTCCTGATAAACCATCTCCCACTCTGCCTTCTTCTCTGGTCTCAATGCATTCTCCATGCCGGAAAGTATCTGAAAAAGCTGCTCGCTTGGAGTTTTCTCAATCTCTTGCTCAAGGAAAAGCTTGCTCTGTCCATCTTCTTCGAATTCTGTCTGACTCGTTTGTTCCACATTTTTCCTTCGAAGCATCTGCTCTTTCTTTGCAACTAAGATCGTATTCTCTGCTGCCATCGCTGCAATCACATGAAATACATCATGAATCTGCTGTGCGCTCAAAACTACTGCCTGGATATGACGGTTTGGAAGACGTACCGCAAATCCCTCCTGAACAAGATTCTGTAATGCCTCACGGATCGGCATTCTTGAAACACCAAGACGCTCTGCAAGTGCTTCCTGCGCCAGCTCTTCTCCCGGTTTCATAACTCCTGAAAGAATCTCCTCTTTCATTAACTGCACAATGTAATCTTTTGTCTGTACTGATGCCATATTTTCACCCTCTGTATTTTTTCTATTTCTCTGCTTCTGTCTAATCTTGTTTTAAAAGAATTAATTTTATTTCTTTTTACTTTATTAGAGAAAATTTTTCATCTTTTTTATAAACTCGTAACAATATTGTATCCATTTTCATTTCCTTCGTCAAGATGCTTTTTCGTATCCGTTCTAAGTTCGTTATAAGTGCGCATCCTAAGCGGAGCGTTTTTTATATATTAGGAAAGGACTTTCCTAATATATAAAAAACCGCTGCTGATTCCAGATACAACTGAAATCAACAACGGTCTTTACTCTTCAGCCGAAAATCGGACTCGAACCGACGACCCCTTCATTACGAGTGAAGTGCTCTACCAACTGAGCTATTTCGGCATATGGTCGTCAATTCTGACGACCTTTGTTATTATATCGCGTTTGGATATAAATTTCAACCACTTTTTTAATCAACTTCTATAGACTTTTATCATTCTAATAAATAATAACTAATGATTTGCCATATGAACTGTCAACTGATTATATGGGATGTCAATGCCTTCCTCATCAAAAGACATTTTAATCTCCTCAAGGATTCTCCAGCGCGTTGTCCAGTAAGCTTCTGTCTTCACCCAAGCTCTAAGTCCGATCACAACACTGCTGTCTGCAAGTTCTGATATGAACACTTTAATCTCTTCATCCTGAATAACATCTTCATCCTTCAGTAGAAGATTCTCTACGATCTCTTTTGCTTTCTTCAGATCAGATTCATAAGAAATTCCTACTTTAAGATCCAGCTGACGTTCCGGTCTTGCTGTTACATTTGTCAGACTGTTACTTGTCAGAATACTGTTTGGTACAACAATCGTCTTATTATCGATTGTTGTCATCTTTGTATAGAAGATCTGAATTACCTTTACAGTTCCTTCGATTCCCTCTGAATTCACAATAATATAATCTCCAACTGCAAATGGTCTGAGAAGAAGAATCAAGATACCTCCTGCAAAATTCGACAGACTCCCTTGTAATGCCAGACCAATTGCCACACCGGCGGAAGCGATGATCGCTGCTACAGAAGAAGATTCCACGCCAAATTTTGTTGCGATCATAAAGATCAGAAGTGCGTATAACCCAAATTTCAACATAGAATCAACAAACTGACGAACTCCAACATCCGCATTGGATCTCTCCATGGATTTGCCTACCACTTTACGTATAACAGATATCACCTTAGATCCGATCAGGTAAAATACTATCGCGAAAATCACCTTCAACCCAAAAGCAATCAGATTCGGAATATTATCATTAAAATATTGTACAAAGCGATTCACTTCATCTGCTGTGCTTGCTGTTACTTCCTGTGCAGAATCAAGCACATCATTGACGGAACTGTTATTCGTCTGCGTTGCTGTTTGGGTCAGTGCAAAGGCTGTCCCCTTTGTCAGTAATGCTGTTCCAAGTTCTTTCACTGTTGTCAGATACATACTTTTAACCTCCTTATTTTAATGCAAGAAATGCACACAGATTTCCCCTGTTGTTCACCATCGTCCGGTGAGAATATAGGATCTTACTATTGCAATGTGTACAAACATTTGTGATTGCCATATGCTCCGGCAGAATTCCACTTTCCAGGAAGATCAGCTCATTTGCCTTCCATAAATTCAACTGATATTTTCCGTTCTCTTTCTTATAGAAAAGATCCTCCCAGTATTTCTTTTCAAAAGCTTCTTTAAACTGCTCAATTACATCCTCACTGACTTCATAACAATCCATACATACTGATGGTCCTACTGCTGCAAGCAGATCTTCCGGTTTGGATCCAAAATTCTCCTGCATCAGCTGAACAGTATTTTTTCCAATCTTTCCAACAGTTCCTCTCCAGCCAGAATGACTCAGCCCGATCGCCTTTTTCACCGGATCCACAAAGTAAAGTGGTACACAATCTGCATAGGAAGTCACAAGACAGATTCCCGGAACATTTGTGATCATCCCATCCACATCTGTATAATTGCGTTCCCGCATAACACCTTTTCCCTTATCTTCCTCTGTAACCACACGGACATTCGTTGTATGTGTCTGCTTTGACAGAACCATATCTTCTACAGCGACGCCCATTGATGCTCCAATCCTTTTAAAATTCTCTAATACCCTTGCCGGGTCGTCTCCACGATCAAAGCTTAGATTCAGAGAAGAATAATAGCCCTCACTGACTCCTCCAAGTCGTGTAGAAAAAGCACTCGTTACAATGCCCGTCTCCTGAAACAATGGATATTCCAGATAAGGAGTTTTCTTTTCTACTTCATCAAAAATATGTGCCGCGTTCTTATAAATCAATCCTAAACTCATATTCTGTCCTTTCTTCTCTATCCGCAAAATGCATTCTTCACCAGCTGGATCCTTGTCCCTTCAATACCGATCACATCAAACCTGCATGGGACATCACTAATATGGTGTTCCGTCAGATAATACATTGCTGCCTGAAATATCTTTCTCTGCTTTCTTGCATCTACAGCTTCCAGCGGACTCCCCTTGCCAGGACCAGTCCTGTACTTCACTTCACAGAATACCAGATTCTCCCCCTCTTTTGCAACAATATCAATCTCTCCTATACGGCAGCGATAATTGTACTGTACGATCTGATAGCCATGCTGTTCCAAGTAAAAACCTGCTGCCTGCTCATAGTTTCCACCTGTTTTGCGGTTATTCTTTTCTTTTTTCGGATCCTTCATCCACCTGATTCCCCTCTTCTAATCTACCAAACTCCAGGATTTAAGAAGAGCTGCCATTGGCAGCTCTTTCTTTTATACAACACTGATATCATTAAATAAACTTCTTAATAAATGTCTTTCTATGTATCGGTGTCGGTCCATATTTCTTGATTGCCTCGATATGTTCTTTCGATCCATATCCTTTATGATCTGCAAATCCATACTCTGGCATCACTCTATCATATTCTACCATCAGCCGGTCCCTTGTCACTTTTGCAAGAATACTTGCCGCCGCAATAGACACACTCTTCGCATCTCCTTTAATAATCGGAACCTGCGGAATGATCATCTCCGGAATCGTCACAGCATCATTCAAAAGAATCCCTGGTTCTACTGCCAGCTTTGAAATTGCTTCACGCATTGCCTCATAAGTTGCCTGTAGAATATTAATTTCATCGATTCTCGCCGGACTTGCCATACCTACTGCCGCTGCAACCGCTTTCTCCATAATCTCATCATACAACTCTTCTCTCTTTGTAGCAGACAGTTTTTTCGAATCATTCAGATAGAGAATCTCACAATCCTTTGGGAGAATCACTGCACCGGCTACTACCGGTCCTGCCAGAGGACCTCTTCCTGCCTCGTCAATTCCACAGATAAAACTATAATCCGCATATTTTCTCTCGAATGTTTTCATTACCTCAAGGCGTTCTCTCTCCTGAACAAGTGCCTGCTGCTTCTTCCGATATCTTGCTGTCAGATTTTTTACACCTGTTCTGGAATCCGTCTCGTATTCCTGACAAAGTGCTTCCCACTGTTGTTCTCCTGCCTGTTCAAATTCTATCTTGATCTCGCTAATACTTTTACTCATGATGTATCACCCCAATCTGACTCAATGGCCACACGCGAATCCATGCCCTTCCGATCAGATCTTTTCTATGGATCAAACCAACATCTGATGCTCTGCTGTCGCTGCTGTTATTCCGATTATCTCCAAGTACAAAATATTCATCCTCACCCAGTGTTAATGGTTCTTCTGCAATGCCCGGATTCTCCATTATTTCATTCCCATAATGTTCATCCAGACGCACCCCATCAATATAAACCATTCCGGATAAAATCTGTACTGTCTCTCCCGGCAGCCCGATGATCCGCTTAATATAATAGGTATTGTCCTGATATTGATATGGAAATACTACGATGTCATATCGTTTCGGATCTCTGAAGCGGTAAGTCATTTTATCAACAATCAGCTGATCCTTATCTGACAGTGTAGTTTCCATAGAAGAACCACTGACTTCTGTTCTCTGCCCCACAAAGGTAACCACGGTCCAGGTAAGAGCAATGATCAGTACAATATACAGAAGCCATCCAGCCAGTTCTTTTATAATTTCTTTCATACCGTATTAGTTCTCCTCTGGAAGCTCCAGTGTAAGCCTTCCAAGGCGGCCATTACGAAAATCATCCAAAAGAATTGCCGCTGCTTTTTCCACATCTAATTCGCTTCCTCTGACCAGACAGTGTCTGCTTTCTGCAATTCTTCTTAACACTTCATAATTATCATCTGAAGATTCTATCGTATACTTCTCTTCAAGAACTCCCGGATATGACTGATTTAAAAATTTCACAAGCTCACTTGCCAGTTCTTCTGTCTGAAGAATCTCGTCTTTAATCGAACCGATAAACGCAAGACGCAAACCTACTGTCTGGTCTTCAAACTTCGGCCAGAGAATTCCCGGTGTATCCAAAAGTTCTACATTCTTATTCAGACGGATCCACTGTTTTCCCTTTGTCACTCCAGGCTTATTTCCTGTTTTTGCACAGGCTTTTCCTGCCAGCGCATTGATAAAGGTAGATTTTCCTACGTTCGGAATTCCTACCACCATGGCACGTACCGGACGGTTCAGGATTCCACGCTTTCTGTCACGTTCCATCTTCTCCTTACATGCTTCCTGGATCACAGACTGGATCGACTTGATTCCGCCGCCTTTCTTAGAATTCACTTTCACGACAGAATATCCCTGCTTCTTGAAATATTCCATCCACTCATCATTTCTTCTATCTTCCGCAAGATCTGCCTTATTCAAAAGAATCAGTCTCGCCTTATTCTTTCCAAGCTCATCAATGTCCGGATTACGACTGCTGAGCGGCACTCTTGCGTCAACCAACTCAATAATCAGATCGATCAGCTTAATATTCTCCTGCATCATTCTTCTGGCCTTTGTCATATGGCCAGGATACCACTGAAAATGCATTGCATTCCTCCTGTTATTTTTTCATTCTATTTTATCTTTTTACAAATCCGAAATGTTCCCCGGAGCTTACATTGAACCAGACCTTTCCATAGATCTCATCTGCCTTTACCACTCCGACCGTCTCAGATCTGCTGTCTTCGCCTGACTCTTCATTATCTCCGAGCACAAAGTACTCGTCTTTGCCAAGCTTTATCTCATCAGAAGCTATCCCCGCATCTTTTATCTCTGATACATGAATATGTTTCTTCTGCTCTTTCCCATTAATATAAACAGTTCCATCCTTGATCTGGATAGTCTCTCCCGGAAGACCGACAATCCTTCTAATTAAAAGATGAACTTCGCGGTTTCCATCTGGTCGAAATGCCACCACAGTTCCTCTGGAAGGTGTCTTCATATCCACGATCAGACGATCTACAAGAACAACCTCTCCATTTTCAATTGTCGGACTCATGGCATCTCCTGCATTGCTTACACGATGCCCGAAAAATGCAATCAAAAGTACTGCCACCAGACAAACACATAGTATCTCTCCTGCAAGAATCAAAGAATTCTTTGTTATATGATAATTCTTCTTTTCAAACTTTAATTTCTTACTTCGGTTTGTAAATTTCAGATGGTTTTTCTTCTTCATCTGCGGCTTCTTCTTTTTCTTTCTTCTGTTATTCTTTCGAAAACTCAGATTCTGCCCCATAGGTTCCTTATTTTCCTTCCCAACTATAAGAAACACGCTCCGCGAGTTTCTCAAATTATCGCGGCAGTCACCAAGGTCTCGTGCAAGCACGGACTTTGGCTCGTTGCTCGCGTAAGCTATAAGAAAAGGGACAATATACAAGTTCTGTAATTGTCCCTCTCATAGTTACTATTTTACTAATTCTTTTACCTTAGCAGCTTTACCAACACGCTGTCTTAAGTAGTTCAGTTTCGCTCTTCTTACTTTACCTCTGCGAACAACTTCTACTCTCTCAACATGTGGAGAATGTACCGGCCATGTCTTCTCAACACCGATTCCGTTAGATGTCTTTCTTACTGTGAAAGTCTCTCTTGCTCCGCCACCCTGTCTTTTCAGGACTGTTCCTTCGAAAACCTGAATTCTTTCGCGGTTACCCTCTTTGATCTTGGCATATACTTTTACTGTATCACCAACATGAAATTCAGGTGCATTCTCCTTTAACTGTTCTGCTTCGATTTTTCTAATGATTTCGTTCATTTTGTGTGACCTCCTTAATATTTGACGTTCTTAACACTTCACTTTTGTGCCAGAGGACCATCGCGCTTCTTTTCACAACTTTTGTAGTTTACCATATTTCCGGGCTTTTTTCAAGTCCCTATTTCATTTTTTCTGCTTCTTTGCGTTCTCGTTTCACCTGGCGGATCCATTTCTTCTCTTTATCCGTCAGATTGCTCTCCTTGAGAAGATCCGGGCGTCGCTCCATTGTACGAAGGATTGACTGCTCTCTTCTCCATTTTTCAATATTCGCATGATGTCCGGACAGAAGGATGGGCGGAACTTTCTTCCCTCTCCACTCTTCCGGTCTGGAATACTGCGGATACTCCAGAAGATTATCCTGAAATGACTCAAATTCTGCTGAGACATCATTGTGAAGCACTCCCGGAACCAGTCTTGAGATCGTATCGATCATGACCATTGCCGGAAGCTCGCCTCCGGTCAGTACATAATCTCCGATGGAAACATAATCTGTCACGATTTCTTCCAGAACGCGTTCGTCGATTCCTTCATAATGACCGCAAAGCAACACAAGGTCTTCCTCCTGAGCCATCTCCTCTGCCATCTTCTGGTTAAATACATCTCCCTGTGGAGAGAGATAGACTACACGCAGTGGACGCTTCTTCGAATTTTCATCCTGCAAATCACTGTTGCGCACTTCAGAACAATCCGCTGGTTCCGTTGACGTGACTTCTTCCGACTTGATATTCTCCTGCTTTCTCTTGTCGATCTGCTCTTTCACAGCCTCATAAGCCAGATACACCGGTTCTGCCTGCATCAACATGCCTGCACCGCCGCCATATGGATAATCATCCACACTGTTATGCTTATTAAATGCATAATCACGGATATTCACTGCATTGATCGAAAGCAGTCCATTGTTGATTGCACGGCCTGTAATACTTGTATTCACACCTTGCTCGATCATCTCCGGAAATAAAGTCAATACATGGAAATTCATTACAGTAATCCCTCCATCAGATGCACTTTCATCTTCTTCGCTTCTACATCAATATCCAGAATACACTCGTGAATTGCAGGAAGCAGCACTTCTCCGTGATTCTCAGAAGTAATGATATACACTTCGTTTGCTCCTGTCTCCATCACATCTTTGAGTACTCCAAAGCGTTCCTCACTGTCATCTGTATAGACCTCCATACCGATCAGATCACCGATATAATACTCGTCCTCTTCCAGTTCGACAGCATTTTCTCTTGTTACAAAGAGACTTTTTCCTTTATATTTCTCAATATCATTGATATTATCAATGCCCTTGAATTTCACAATTACAAATTGCTTGAAAAAACGAACAGACTGAATCTCAAGATCCAGCTTTTCCCTTCCTGTATCAAGGACAACATTTTTCAATGTCTGAAAACGCGCAGCATCATCCGTTGTCGGGAATACCTTAACTTCACCACGCAGACCATGTGTGGAAGAAATCACTCCCACCTGAAGAAATTGTTCCATTCCTGATTCCTTTCTTATGAAACTATGAGAAACACACTTCGCGAGTTTCTCAAGTTATCGCGGCAGTCGCCAAGGTCTCGTGCAAGCACGGACTTTGGCTCGTTGCTCGCGTAAAAAGAAAGGGGCAGTCTCTTCTTTATGAAGGCTGTCCCTTTTTTAAGCCCTGCTTTACCAAGCAATGACTCTGTTACTTTTTTCTTTCGTTCTGATACTGTTCTTAAACAATATCGACAACGACTTTCTTGTCTTCCTTTGTTGCTGCTGCCTTAACAACAGAACGGATTGCTTTTGCAATACGACCCTGCTTACCGATCACTTTACCCATGTCGCCATCTGCTACATGAAGTTCCAGTACAGTAGTTCTGCCTTCCTTTTTCTCAGTAACTGAGACTTCATCCGGCTGATCTACCAGTGCCTTTGCAATAACTTCAACTAATTCTTTCATGATACTCGCCCTCCGCGGAGACATCGTTATTTATCTGCGGCTGATCACGCAGCTACAGACATTACTCATACAGATTCGATTATTTCTCGATTCCTGCTGCTTTGAAGATCTTTCCAACAACTTCTGTTGGCTGAGCACCATTATTGAGCCATTTCTTAGCTGCTTCTTCGTCTACTTTGATTGCGCTTGGCTCAAGGTTCGGATCGTATGTTCCGATTTCCTCAATGAATCTTCCGTCTCTTGGAGATCTAGAATCTGCTACTACGATTCTGTAAAAAGGAGCCTTCTTCTGTCCCATTCTCTTTAATCTGATCTTTACTGCCATTTTTTTCACCTCATAATTTTTCTTAATTTTTTGTTATTGTTTCATTTATATGTCAAAAGGGAAGCTTGAATTTGCCCCTTTTTCCACCTTTGCCACCCATCATTCCAGGAAGTTTCTTCATCATCTTTCTGGATTCGTTGAACTGTTTTACCATACGGTTCACATCTGCGATATCCACACCCGCACCCTTAGCAATTCTGTGCTTTCTGGATGGATTCAGCAGATCCGGGTTTCTTCTCTCTTCCAAAGTCATGGAGTAGATGATTGCTTCCATCTGAGCCATCTTCTTCTCATTCTCTTCGGAATCAAAATCAGGCATCTTACCTCCGAGATTACCCATTCCAGGCAGCATTCCCATGATGCTGGACAAACCGCCCATCTTACGCATCTGTTCCATACTGTCAAGATAATCTTCAAAGTCAAACTGAGCTTTCTTCATCTTATCAGCCATCTTCTTGGCTTTCTCTTCATCAAGCTCAGCGCCTGCCTTCTCAATCAGGGAAAGGACATCTCCCATTCCCAGAATTCGGGATGCCATTCTGTCCGGATAAAACTGCTCCAGATCTGAAAGCTTCTCTCCCATGCCGACATAAAGGATCGGTTTTCCTGTCACTGCCTTGATAGACAGCGCAGCACCGCCTCGTGTATCTCCGTCAAGCTTTGTGACGATCACACCGTCGATTCCAATCTTATCGTTAAAGGAACTTGCTACATTCACCGCATCCTGTCCGGTCATCGCATCGACAACCAGGATGGTCTGATGAACTTCCACAGCTTCCTTGATCTCCTGAAGCTCTGCCATCATATCTTCATCTACATGAAGACGTCCTGCAGTATCAAGGATCACAATATTGTTACCATTCTTTGCTGCATGCTCAACTGCTGCCTTCGCAATATCCGCCGGCTTGTTCTTGTCTCCCATGGAGAACATCTCTACGCCCTGCTTCTCTGCGTTGATCTCCAACTGCTTAATTGCAGCCGGACGGTATACATCACATGCTACCAGAAGTGGTTTCTTACCTTTTAACTTAAACTTTCCTGCAAGCTTTGCAGTTGTTGTTGTCTTACCTGCTCCCTGAAGACCTGCCATCATGATCACTGTGATCGCACTACCCGGTTGAAGCTTGATCTCTGTTGTCTCAGATCCCATAAGCTTAACCAGCTCTTCATTAACGATCTTGATCACCATCTGTCCCGGATTCAGTCCGTTCATCACATCCTGACCAACAGCCCTCTCCTGAACATCCTTTATGAAGCCCTTAACAACCTTGAAGTTAACATCTGCTTCAAGAAGCGCCATCTTAACTTCCTTCAGAGCTGCCTTAACATCATCCTCTGTCAGTCTTCCCTTGCTTCGCAGGTTCTTAAATACATTCTGAAGTTTTTCACTTAAGCTGTCAAATGCCATTCTATAACTCCTCTATGATCGCATCCGCAATCTTACGGATCCGCTTCACCATCTCTTCCGGGTCATTCTTCTCGCGTTCCCACACAGCAAGTGTATCATCAATCTTACTAACCTTCTCCTTCACGGAAAGGAACTTTTCTACAAGATGAAGCTTCATCTCATATCCTTCCAGTGTCTTCTGACACCGCTTCACAAGATCATGTACACCCTGGCGGCTGATCCCCTTCATCTCAGCAATCTCACTGAGCGAAAGATCTTCCAGCGCGAACTGCTCATAAATCTCCTTCTGATGATCTGTAAGCAATTCCCCGTAGAAATCAAACAATAATGCCTGCTCTAAAAACTTATTCATTATCTTCACCTCTGCTATCATACACGAAACGCAAGATGGTGTCAAGTGTTTTTTCTTTACAGTGCAGACATCTTTCTTTATCACTAATTTAGTATCAGGCATATAATAAAGAAAAAACAAAGGCTTTTCCTTCATGAAATGGGTAAAACAATCCATTCACTACTGGTGTCCGGACACAAAGGAACACAAATTTCTCGGACAAAATGTCACTGTTGCTATTCTTGATACCGGAATTTCTCCTCATCCTGATTTTAAAGGTCGTATCCTTTCTTTTCGGGATTTTTCCAGTACCACTGGTTCTTCCGAAAAAGTTCTTTTTTCTTTCTCTCATTTCTCCCCTCTCATCGACAATAGTGGACACGGAACCCATGTAGCCGGAATTCTTGCGGGAAGCGGACTTCTCTCTTCCGGAACTTATGCCGGAATCGCTCCCTTCTGCAATCTTATTATTGGGAAAGTATTGGATCAGAATGGAAACGGATCTATCAAAAATGTCATAAATGGAATTCAATGGATCCGTGATATCTACACGCAATTCCATATCCGGATCATTAACATTTCTGTAGGTACACGACCGGATCTTTCCATTCATCAAAAACTTCTTTTATTGAATGCTGTAGAATCCCTCTGGGATCTTGGGCTCGTCGTAGTTGTCTCTGCCGGCAACTACGGACCTGCTCCCGGTTCCGTCACAGTTCCCGGAAGCAGCCCAAAAGTTATCACTGTTGGTGTTCCCGACACTTTTCCTCTGATCCACACTCAAAGGCATCCTCTCAATTATTCCGGCCGCGGTCCTACAGATGACTGCATTGTCAAACCTGATGTTTTTGCCCCCGGCACAGGAATTGTAAGCTGCAATGCTTTTTACTCTCAATTTCCAAATGCTCCGCCTTATCTTTCCAAAACAGGAACATCCATGGCTGCTCCTATTGTTTCCGGTGCAATTGCCTGTCTTCTTTCAAAATACCCGTTTCTCACCAATGCAGAAGTCAAATTAAAACTTCACACTTCCTGTGTACAGATTCCGGGAACTGAATCCGGCTGGGGAATTTTAGATTTTTCCCGGCTGCTCGAATAATTTTTGCCACTTCACATCTTTATCACTACAAATAATTTCTCATCTCACATTTTCTTTTTCTCCGCATACTATAACATTGTAAATCAAAAAATCTTTCGGAGGATTTAACAATGAGTGAATTAACAGCTACAAACTGCGGATGCGGTTGTGACAACGGATGTGCAAACAGCTGCGGCTGTGGCGGAAACGGAAATGGATGCGGACTGAATAACTCCTGCCTGTGGATCATCCTTCTCCTCTGCTGCTGCGGTGGTTGGGGTGGTAATGGTTGTGGCGGATGTGGTAATGGCTGCGGCAATGACAGTTGTCTGTGGATCATCCTTCTTCTTTGCTGCTGCGGCGGATGGGGCAATAATGGCTTCGGATGCGGCGGTTGCGGTAATGGCTGCAACTGTGGCGGATGCTGATATCTGTTCCTTCTTCCACTTCAAATGGGGCATGCGGAAAAACCGCATGCCCCTTCTGGCTTATCTTTTCAAACGATTCGGTTTTCCGGTAACAACACTCTGTTCCGCTCTCTTCTCGTCTGATGTTATCTTCTTTTCTTTCAATTCTCCAAGCTTTTTCTTTAACATGCACTTCTCATCAATTTCATATACTGCATTCCCATCAATAATTAACTTTCTGGACATTTTCGTTTTCCTTTCCTCTTCTTATTATTAAGATATGCCCCTGATTACAAAAGGTCTTTAATTCAGTATACGCATAATCCGATTTTTCACACATCTATATTCATGAACAGGAATATATTTTTTCTGCATTTCATATATATGTATCAGTTCAGCTGAAAGTCAGGAGGGTTTATTTTTTTGAAAACACCGACGCCTATGACCCCCTTTGACGAAGCAACTGCTTCCGGACTTCGCATGCTGAAACTTTTCCTTCCTCTTTTCCCGCCAGCTACACAGAGCATGCTTGCCGTCTTCATTAAATTCATCGAACTGCAAAATGTTCTTCACCACCAGGCTCCTGTCAGTTATGATGCACTTTCTGCCTGTGACTTTTCTTCTGAACGAGGAATAGAAAATCTTTTTCAAGACAACGCAGATTCTATTTTTGACCATCTGTCACCTTATCTCACATCAGAAGAAAAACAGCTCTTTTCTACTTTCAAAAACATAAAAGAGATGATGTCTATGGCAGATATGTTTACACAATTCTTTTCATCTGCTCCACCTTCTGATGAAGAGCCAGAAGACACTATAAACAATAACTCACCGAAAGGAGATCTTAACAATGGAAAACTGGATGAACCATCCTGCAATGAAAACGATCGATCCGCTCAAGCTGGAACTGATCAGGACAGCCGCGAAACAGACGAAAGGAAAATCAGGAAATGAACTTGCCCCGGTCATGCTCGCACTTATCACAAATGCAAACCGACAGGGACTTCGTTTCAATCCGGATGAAGTTTCATTAATTCTTGAAGTATTAAAAGAAGGTAAAAGCAAAGAAGAACAAAATCAAATTGACCGCATGATGGAAATGACCAAAAATATCTTTCGGAAACATTTTAAATAAAATCAGAATCACTCTCTTCGCCTTTGCAGTCTTATTTCTCTTCTTTTCTCTATACATTTCCATCTGCATCAGTTAAAATACAAAGGATGACTTGTCTGGAAACAGACATTATTTATAAATGGAGAACGATATATGCAGAATATTAAATTAACACTCCAATATGACGGTACACGTTATTTTGGTTGGAAACGCCCGGAAAAAGACCACAATGATCGCACAGTATCTTATAAAATTGAAAATGTATTAGAAAAAGTAACAGGAACTCCTGTCACTTTATTTTCCGGAGTCCGAACAGAACCGGGAGTTCATGCTCGGAATCTCACAGTCAATTTTCTTACGGAAAGCCAACTGACTCCTGCAGAATTTAAAACTGTTCTGAACCAGTATCTTCCACAGGATATTGCCGTTTTAGATGCAGTATCAACACCCGAACGCTTTCGAGCAGACTTAAATGCACGCGAGATCACTTATGAATATGCCATGGATTTATCACCGATCTATGACCTGTTCCACAAAAACTATCGCGGTCGATTAACTGATCTGTTATCAGATTCATTATTTGATCTGCCACCTGAACAAACAGCAGAACTTCCAAATATTCTTCTTATGGAAACCGCTGCCCACTCATTACTTGGAACGCATGATTTTAAACATTTCTCTTCGATTCGAAAAAAGAAAGGAACCGAAAAAGAAATAAAAACAATTACTTTTGTCACAGAAGAGTCTACGCTTTATATTCGTATGACAGCCAATGATTTTCTCTATCAGATGGCTCCATTTATTCTGGGAACGCTTTTGGATATCGGCATAGGGAAAAGACCTGTCGAATGTATCAATGCAATCCTGGAAGGAAAGGAAAAGCCTTCTGCATCCTGCGACACAAAAGGCTTGATCTTATACGATATCGTTTATTAATTTTTGAGTAATACGAAAAAGACTCTCAATTTCCATATTACCAAAGTGGTTTTACATTGTCTTAAGTGCAACACTTAAAATATGTTTCGCACAGCGTTGTAAATCTGCTTTGGTAATTTCTTTTCCTTCGTTCACTGCTTCTACGATATCATCCACATTCTGCTGACATCCCGGCATCTGAAGGTCATTTCCTGCTTTAATGCACTGTACGCTGCTGGAATGACTATATTTTCCGGATGGTGATACCATTCCCATCTCTGTTGTATCCTGTGAAGTATACCAGTCTGTCATCACAAGACCTTCAAATCCCCACTCATCACGTGCGATGTTCTGCAACATGTCATAGTTGTTTGCTGAATGAACTCCGTTGATCAGATTGTAGGAAGTCATGATCGCATATGGCTGAGCTGTCTTTACCGCAATCTCAAATCCTTTCAGATAGATTTCTCTCAGCGCTCGCTCGCTGATATGTGCATTCGTAAACATACGGTTGTCTTCCTGATTATTTCCTGCAAAATGTTTGATTGTTGTTCCCTTTCCTTTTTGAGACTGAACACCTTTCGTCTCTGTTGCAGCACAAAGACCTGTCAATACAGGATCCTCAGAATAGTATTCGAAGTTTCGTCCACAAAGCGGATTACGATGAATATTCATGCCAGGTGCGAGCCATAGATCTACATGTAACTGCTTCATCTCTTCTCCGACAAGCTCTCCCATTCTATGAATCAGATCCATATCCCAGGATTGTGCCAGTGTTGTTGCGATTGGAATGGCAGTACAAGGTGTCTCTAAACGAAGCCCTGCCGGTCCATCTGCCTGAATAAGATTCGGCACTTTTCGTGTTTCAAGTAAACTGGAAGTGGTGTCTCCTGCTGCTCCCGGCACACCGGAGGATGCTGAACCAATTACATTTCCGTCGCCATTTCTTCTCTCTGTTCCAACACAAAGTTCTGCCATTTCTTCCACGGTAAGCTGCGCTGTCAGTTCATCCAGAGTCGCGCTGCCTGCTTTTACATCTTCCAACGTCAGAACTTCATCTTTCCTCTTATCCATAAGTGTCCTGCGCATCACTTCATATTCTACAAGTTCTTTCTTAAAGTTCTCTGCCTGAAGCATAATTCTAAACGGAATCGCCGGAACACCGAAATCAAATTCAATATCGAAAATCGGAATCATATGGTGAAGCTCTCTGACTGCAATTGTATCACGCATCAGACGTTTCAGTTGGAGTGTTGTCACCTGCTCATCAAGGTCGATGACTGCCACAGCTTCCGTATTACGTGAACTGTTTCCTACGCGGATCGTGTATTCCCCTTCTTCCATAACCCAAGCCGCATCATATGCATCAAAAGATGCCATATCTGTCGTTGCAAATGTGATTGTCACGACATCTTTTTCTCCCGGCGCAAGCAATTTAGTCTTAGCAAATCCTGCAAGTTCCTGTGTTGGTTTCTCCATGATTCCATCCGGTGCGGAATAATAAACCTGAACAACTTCTTTTCCAGGATATTTGTCACCAATGTTCGTAACCTCAACTTCAACCTGTACCTGCTTTTCATCTGCTGTTACATTGATTGTTTTCATTTCAAATTCTGTATAGCTTTTTCCATATCCAAAGCAATATAGAGGCATCACACCAAACGTATCAAAATAACGATAAATTTAGCCCCTGTCTTTTTCATGCCTCAAAAGCCTTATAAACACTGGATTTAACCATATAGACCAAAACGTATCATTCGTCTATTTTCTTTGTTTTTTGCACTTTTTGTATGTTGTGTGCATTTTGTAGCCAGTATTTTTATTTATTCATATCTATACAAAACAAGACAGAATGTACTTGCTTTTTTACTGTACATTCTGCCTTGAATCATTCAAATTCAAATATTTAATTTTTCCTTTTATACTTTAGATATTTTTCTTACCCTTGCCAATTCTTCTCGCAACTCTGCATTTTCTTTTTCCAATTTTTTTATTTTTAGTTTCAATTCCTGTATAGTCGTTTTTGCATTAACTAAAGTTCTTTCCATAGCCATATCAATAATAATCTGTTTCGGATTATACGTTACGCTCTGTTGATGCATAGCTTCATTTACCACCCTGCGCATTTCTTCATTTCGATAAAAAAATCCTTTAGAAAAGCCTGTTTTTTGAATCAATGCAGCAACTGTTATTTTTTCTTTTGATTCCAACATTTCTTGAATTTCCCGTTTTGCGGTTTCTACCTTCTGTTTGCTACGTTCCAAACTACATTCGACCATTTTATCGTATTTCATAGATTATCGTCCTCTCAAAAAACTTGTACCACACCATTCTCACAATTTTTTTAGAACAGAAATTTCTTTCCTACTGACCCGTTTATTCAATTTCTCTAGTTCTTGCTGCAACAGTTCATTTTTTCTTTTCAATTCCTGATTTTGTTCTGCTAATTTCTCGTTCTCTGCTTTGGCTTTTAACAATTCAATTTTCAACTCAATTACTGAATTTTCAAGTTTTCTGTCCATTGCAACCGGATGTCTATTCTTAAAAATTGCTTCCTGTCTATGTATTGCGTCATCCATTTCTCTTCTGATAAGCTCATTTTTATAAAAAAATCCTCTAGAAAGCCCAGTTCTTTTTACCAGCTCTGCTACGGTAATTCTTTCCATATTTTTAAGCATATCAGATATTGTATTTTTTGCAATATTCATCTTCCTCTGACTCTCAGCCTGCGTAATCGCTACCATCTTATCATATTTCATAATCATCCCATCCTTCTATGATATCTAATAGGATCATGTCCATTTTTTCTCTTGCAGCTCTCGTTTCATCTGCCATCAGTTTATTGCCAATTTTTCGATAATGATGTACCGAATATATGGAGGTATGCCCCAGTAGCTTAGCTATCATCCAGTCATCCACATGCATTTCTGTCAATTTCTTTCCATAACAATGTCGGAAAATATGGGTTCCAAACTTCAGAAACTCTCCATTATCATCCCGGATATCTTCCTGGCGGATCATTGTCATAATCTGATTTTGAATCATGCTATATTGATAAGGCCTAGTTGGATCATCTTTTTTTGCAAAAATGTAAGTTGTTTCTCCATACCGTTCCTTTGTATAATCAATTGCTTTCATAATCAGTTGTGCCACTTCTTCACTGATGGCTTTTTCATAGGTGACTGACTTCACCTGATCAATCCTTATAAAATATCGATTATTCCGCATGCTTAGGCAGTCTGTCTTTAAGGTCAGCGTATCTGAAATCCTCGTTCCCAGTAATTGATGGATAATCAGTGCCCTACATATCTGCTCATCCATTTTGAAAATGTGTTCGTTTAATCTTTTGATTTCCGCATCTGAGTAAAATTTGAATACATGCCTTGGTGTACTTGGGAAATCATTACTCAGAAATAATTCGCTCATGTACTGTCGTTCATATAAATTCCCAACATCTTCTATTACCCTTCGTAGTGCATATAGGTCAGATCTATAATTTTTCCGGTCATGTGCTTCCGTCTGAAGATATATCAGATACTCTTCTATATGCATCCGTTCCAGATCCTGCAGCGATTGAATGTCCAAATATTTTCTTTTAAGAAATTTTGAGAACCGCTTTACTGCAGCTATTTCACTATGAATCGTTCCTAAAGGGGAATATTTTAAATGCATAAAAATTACTTTTTTTACTTCTTCCCGAATATCTGGCTGTACAATTTTAGTAAAGTTAATCGTTTCCGTATTCTTGATTGGATTTCTATAAATAGGAAAATCGAAGTTTTTAAGAGTCCAGATATCTTTTTCCTGCTCATCCCTGCCATCCTCTTCTTCCAGAAACTTCAAGATTTTTTTCATATGCCTTACAATGCTAGGACTTTCAATTCCTATTTTGTCATATGCAGGCCGATATTTTTTGCTTGATAAAGCATATCCTCGTTCCAGCATCCATCCTTTTAACATACGGATGATTTTTTCTTCTTCTCTGGCATCAAGGCTTTGTATTTTCCGATCAATCAGAAATTCCCGAATATTATTATAATAGGTCACTTCACTTGCCATGCTGGACGGTGCGAGCATTTTTCCTCTTTCCCATATAAATTCTTCCAACTTTTCGGCAAGTTCTTCTGATGGCAATCCTTCCAGATTAAAATACCGTTCCGGGCTGATACGCATTCTCTGAATCTGCTCTTCGGATGCTACCTTGTAGCAGTCCAGCTCATATATGTAAATTCTTTTTTTCATTTTCTTTCACCACGCTTCTTAGCTTTAATGGTAGAAGCCAAGTCATTTTCCGGTTTCTTAAAGTAAGTATCACTTGCTTTTTCAATTCTCTTTGGCATGAAGTCTACATACTGTTTTGTCATCTCTTCGGAAAAATGTCCTAAATAATCTCGGATTGTCTGTATAGAAACATCCTCATCATAAAATTGGGTGGCCAGCGTATGCCTATAGTCATGGGTTTTGAAGATATAACTGCCATCTGCAATTCCATTCTTATCACAGTATTGCTGAAACTCTTGTCGGAATGTTGTTCCCCGGTACGCTCCACCATCCTTCCCTTTAAAGATATAATCTTTCGGACGAATGTGTTCACGCTCAATATACTTACGCATGATTCTATACATCACAAGCGGTATTGGTATCATTTTATCTGCCTTCATCTTGATCTGATAGACTTTCAACCATGCATCTTCTCCATCCCAGTAATATGCATCCCCTTTTAACGTACACACTTCGCTGATTCTCAATCCAGTACACCACAAGTGTAAAAATATCAATCTTGGAACTAGCGGAAATGCATACAGCTTATGCAGGATTTCCATATAAACTTTTTCTTCCACCGTTCTGTCATGATGCTCTGGATATGTCTTTTTCAGGTAATACTCCGGTTTAAAGGGTATCTCCTTCATATATCCTCGGACATTTAAAAACTGATAAAATTTTATATAATGCACAATTCTTTTATTGAATGTATCATCTTTGGTATCCTTTTCTTCCAGTTTCCTAAAATAGTCATCCAATTGATTTTCATCTACCTGACAAATGGATTCTTCTTCCTTAAAATATTCCAGAAGTCTTTTTACCTCATATAGTTGTCCTCGGATATTTGCTATCGTCAGTCCACCAATTCCAACATGATATTTGGCATATTCCTGTAACAATTCTCGATTCTTTTTGTTAGTCACTTCTATAAAACTCAATCGCTGTACTGGATTGCTTGGGTTAAGCCGATCTTCTGACAGGTGAAAGCGTTCCATATACCACACATTGGCATGCCAATGAATTTCTGGTGCTGTTAAAAATAAGATTTTCCGACTATTGTCAATAATCTGCATAGAGTTTTTCACATTGACCACTTTCTGTTCCACGATTTTCTCAAATCGTTGGATCTGTTCTAATTCCAATCCTTCCAGATCATCAATCTCTTCCTCCACACAAAAATCATATAACCAGTGTAATGGCAATAAATAGCGAACTCTTCTCTCTTTGGGATCGTCTCGATACAAATTATCTAGAATATAATTCAATAGTAGAAAAACCTGCTTTTTTAATTTTTCAGATGCTCTTCTAAAAAAATCCCACACCAGTTCCTGTTTATCTCGGACATATTCAAAATCCTTAACCAACTCCAAATCTGGTAAGTATGGCAGGAATACAACCTGTGCTTGATATTTCCTCCGGTGTTCGATTCTTCCCGGCAGACTTTCTATTTCTTTTTGGATACTATACTGCTTGATATGATCGAAAACCTTTAAATATCTCATCACACTCGCTTCATCCCACATTTTTTGCAGTTCTGCTTCATAACGGCTTCGTACCGTATAATCAATCTCTTTGATATGATGTATTCCCTGCCGGATTAGAAACCGTTTGATGTTTCCCTTCAATGCCTCATCTGACACTTTGCTTTCTCGGATTTCTAAGAGTAGCTCTCCATATTCTGTTTCTATCCAATACTTCTGTATCTTCCGTAATGCGGATGACTGCTCTTTCACCTGCTTTTTCGTATAATTCCCACTATCCAACAAAGTTTGTTTGTATTCCCGCAAATCTTGTTCTTCTGCTAAAATCACATCATAGATTTCTCTTTGGATAAGGAATTTCTCTGCTTCTTCCCATAATTCTCTCTGCAATATTCCGCCTGACATAAACTGCCTGTGAAGATGCTGTATCTCTTCCTTGCGTTCTGCTTGCAGCAATCGAATTGCAGACACTTGATCGCCTCCTCTTTTTTATAACAAATTCTGAACACCATACATTGCTTGATGCCTGTTATAAAAAGCATCACTGACTTCTATTAGTTCATCCTCTGTTATATTCAGATATTTCATAGTCGTTTCGATATTCCGATGCCCGAGTGCTTGACTAATCATTTCTAATTTCCATCCATCTTTTCGTCTTGCATTTGCAAAATAATGCCGGAGCATATGTGGAGATGCTTTAATTCCCGTCTTTCTCTCCAATCTGCGTAACATGGCATATACTCCACTTCCCTTAAAAGGCTTTCCAACGTAATCACCTGAGACATTAATAAATAAATATTCCTGTCCTATAATCAGTTCCTTATAGTCTTCAATATAAAACATTAAAATATCAAATGTTGCGTCGCTGATTTTGGCTCTTCGAAGTTCTGCGTTTTTAGCTCTTGCCCCATTCTCATTATCATCTCGAAAGTTGACATATATTATATGTTTCTCATAGTCTATATCCTCTGCGTATCGTACACCTAAGAGTTCCCCTATTCTAAAGCCTGTTTCTGCTAATAATAAAAGCAGAACCTGATCGCGGCTGTTTGCACATTCTTGCAACAACACTACAATCTTGTCCTGCTCAATGGTTTTTCCTTGATGTCCTTTTTCTTTTAAATATCCTCGAAAACTCTTCCTATTCAATACTTTTCTGATACCGATGGAATTTCGCACAATCATTTGCGTATCTGATAATACCTTCAAGCTTTCCGAATGCTTGTTTTCCTGCTCCATAAAGGTATAAAATCTGAATACTTCTTTTAAATATGCATTGCATGTCTCATTATTAGGAAGTTTTAAATAATCTTCCCTGCTATGCATACCAGCTTTTAACCAAATCAGGAAATCTGTAAAATGTTCATGCTGTTCAATATATTTCATTTGATAAATATCATCCAGACAAAGTTGCTTTTCATCCATAAAATTCAAATAATAAGATAATGCAAAGGCACTTCTTCGTATGGTGTTCGGTGATATCTTTGACCTTTTCTTATGCATTAAATATTTAGAAGGTAAATATACAATATCTCCGCTTTTATTTTCTCGGATAAAATAGAATTTTTCTTGTTTATCCATCTGCATTTCTACTATATATTTTGCCATAGTAACACCTTCCTTCTAAATCTTTAACGCTATACACAGTATACCCACTTTATGTACAAATAGCTATTCATCAATACCACCAATTCCACCGAAAACGCCCCAGAAATACCACCAAACATTTCGCCGTAAATTTGCTGTGATTGTAGCAGATCCACGGGCATTTACAGGTAATATTCCACACCCTTCCGGTTTCTGATAAAACGCTGAACATCCTTGATGTCTTCTGCCATCTTACACTTCGGAAGTGCACACATCACTTCCTCATGATATCTTCCGTCTTCTCCTGCACGCTCATCTAAGATGGTCACAACACAGGTGTCTGTCTCTGTGCGGAGCGCACGTCCGAACCCCTGCCTTAGTTTTTTCTGCATATCTGGAACGACCACTGCCTGAATGTAATCTTTCAGACAATCATATTCTTTCTTCTGAGCCTCACTGATGGGATCTGGAACAGCGAACGGCAACTTTACAATAATTAACGAAGATACCATATCTCCGGGAAAGTCTACTCCTTCCCAGCAGGATCCAGCTGCGAAAAGAACCGCATTGTCTGTCTGTTTAAATCTCGTGATTTCTTCTGGGGAATGTCTCCACACCTCGATCATCGGGAAAGGGATCTCATCCCGCAACATCTGATATACATTTCCCATCAGGTGATAGGATGTGAACAGCACCAATGTATGTCCGTAAGTCGAACAGATTAACGAATGGATATGGTCAGCTATCATCTCTGTTTCTTCCTGACTTCCTCTTCTGCACTTTTTCAAATCTTTTGGCAGGTATAACAGACAGTTTCTCTGATATTCAAATGGAGAGTCTGCCACATATTCATGTACCCTCTGTACTTTCTGCAATCCTGTCATCTTCCGGATATGGGAAAATCCCTGTCCGGTTTTTAATGTTCCACTTGTCAGGATTGCGCCCATTCCTCTGCTCCACAACATCTGGTCAAGATACTGTGGAATCCGCCTGCTGGAAGCACACAATATGATCCGATGTTCCTGATCCTGTTTCAAATGTAGCACATACTTCTTATCCTGATGGAAAAAGCATTCCAGCACACTTCTGGTTTCTTCCAGCTTGTTTCTGATCCACTTCGGAATCTTCTTTTCTAATTTTTCTATGATCTTATTCATGGTCTGTATCCCTTCATATAAATACATGGCACACTCTTCTGTCATGTGAAATTCTTCTTTTAACCCGTATCTGGTTCTGTGGTTTTCTCCTATCACATCCAGCACCATCCGGATTGTCCCGGACAGTTTTCTTATCTCCGGTCCCTGATATTCTTTTCCAAGATAAAAGCAGATCTCCTGGATATCATCATAACACAGGCTCTTCCCGAACATCTGCTTTGCCGCATCCGGCAGTTTGTGTGCTTCATCTACGATCAATGCCCGGTAGTCTTTTAGTAACGGGCGGTAATCCTGCAGTCTGTGATAGCCATCTGCCAGCAGATAATTATGATTGCAGATCTGGATGAACATTTCATCATCTCTGGAATGTTCCAGATACTGCTGATACCGGCAGGAACCTTTTTTCGGGCATTCCTTTGAACAGAACTTGGGTACGCTTACCATCCTTCTGTCAAATCCACTTAACCCGGACACTTCATCCATATCGTAGTGTTCTCTCAGAGACAGCAGCGCTTCTTTCTGCAATGCATTTTTATTTTTCTCTTTGATTGCAACGATTCGTTGCGCTAATCTCTCATCGCAGACAAAATGCTCTTTCCCTTTGCGGATAACTGCTTTGAGCGGCGCCTGAATTGTCCCATTCTCCTGAAGAATCCGGGAGAGAAAAGGGATATATTCCGTAAGAATTGCTTTCTGGAGTGCAATGCTGGAAGTAGAGATCACAACCGGACGCTGTTCGTATGGAGAATATCCGTCTGCAAGAAGAGAATACTTTCTCATCAGAACACAAGCCACCAGATAGGCATAGGTTTTCCCGATGCCGACACCTGCGTCACACAGTGCTATGTTTCTTCCCAGCAGGTTATCCAGCATTTCGTGGCATAACATAATCTGTTCTTCCCTTACTGCCATTCCATGTTCCGGGAACAGCACTCGGAAAATAGTATCAATTTCTCGATGCGCTCTATTGAGATATTCTCTTGTGTAATACATAATTTGTTACCTGATATGCGTGCTGATATCACATCAATACGGCTGTAAAGGATTTCTCCCTACAGCCGTATGTATCTGATATCAACGACACATTCTTCCTTGATTTCTTATACTTTTGTTTTTTGGCGTTGTATTTGTCCTCGACTCCCCCATTGCCTTACGGGAACATTACAGGCGGATGCTTGGCATTGCACCGCTCACGGATTTTCTAAAGGTCTTGCTGATTACAACCCAAAGTCCATCCTCTGCTCACTGGCAGTTCCTATGTATCATTATCCCCTCGTAAGTGATCCTCGCAAAAGACCGCCACGGTCCTGTTTCAGTTAAAGGTGATTCGCTCGAAACAAAAACACCAGCAAAGAATTTTTTATATTCTTTCCTGTCATTTTCATCTGTCCTCGCGCCTTCCTGACACGCTTCTACTTACGGGAACGTGCCTGTAATGCTGGTATAGAATTGTCAAAGTACACTGGCAAAATTTACCTGCCTATTAAATAGCCGACGAAAACCGCCATAATTATTCAATTTTCAACAAATTTTTTAATTTATTTCTCAAACGGTTTCTCTTTGTGTAAACAGTCTGCTCTGCAAGTCCCATGATCTTAGCGATTTCTCTTCCCGAATATCCCCATGTACTAAGCAAAAGTATCTCTAATGTCTGATGTTCTGTGCCCTTTAATAATTCATAGATCCGTCGATCTCCAATGTTGTCTAAAAGTTCCCGGATATCCTGTGCAAACCGTCCTTTGTCCCTTTGTTTTATGGAATCCATATCCTGCATCATTTCATCCAGATGTTCCCGGTATCTGCGCTCTTCCAGAAAATCTTCTCTGTCCATCTGGCGCAACTTTTGGATCTTCTCTTCTTCCATTCCCAGTTCACGCAGTTTCTTTTCTTCCTGTTCTTTCCAATAATTCCACTTTCGTTCTTCACTTGTCTTGTTATAAGCCATTTATCTTTCCTCCGATCTGATTTTTGGTATAGAAATCAAATCGAAGTATGGCGGTGATCGGATATGTGGTGTCCCACGATTCTCGAAAAATGTCGAATAAAAAAGTGCTGCAACCAGTTCGATCACAACACTTTGCTTTTTATTCCCATTTTGTTGTCTTAAGCACTTTCTTTGATACAAATATAATTCTTCTCCTTGCTATGCCTTTCCTTAAAACACCACAAAGAAAAGTATATAAAAAAAGGCTGTCAAAACTATGTTATATAACAGTCACTTAACAGTCATTTTTCGCATTATCCGACATCTTTCGACATTTCTTCTAAGTCCGTTAATATCCAAATAATTTTTCACCTTCTTTCGTCCCTTCGGAATTATCTTGCATTCTCTAAATCATTTTCAGAGCCTTCATCTACAGGAGCTGTCACTGGCAGCTCCTTCCGAACGCATGGCGATACATAGACCCTGCCACTGGCAGTTTATCTTGCATACTTTGATATAAAAACTGCCAGGATTTTACCCCCGGCAGTCCACTTTTTCCATATTCAGTTATTCTGTTGGAAACATCGCTGTCTCCAGCTTGCTTCTTTCGGTTTCAGACAGCTCATACGTCCTAGAATGATTCTTTTCCACTTTTACAGTTACCGTCACCGGATCTCCATAGCTGTTCTTATCAATGCTCTTCTGCACGCTTTCCGTTAAAACAGATGCAAATACACCCGGATCGGTTTCTTTCATTCCATGTGCAATCTTTTCCTTGCTGACTTCTGCGGAGCTCTGTTGCAATGTCTGAAATACATCGGACGGTTCCCTTTGTATATATGATGTTTTTAATATATTACTCTGCATATCGTATCCGATCAATCAAACTCAATTTTCGGAAATTTGCAGATACTCCATATGTAAGCAGTACCTGTAAAAAGGCAACCACACAAATCAAAAGCACTGCTGGGACCACTGGAAAGTAAACGGTAGAACCCGGGTACCTTGACGAATATCGGGCCGCCTTTGCGGCCATGCTATTTATTGTCCTGACTTTTTAGTTTTCGTATATTTTCCGGCAGTGCGTCTGACCATGGCAGAAGGTCTGACAGAAAATCGGTATTTTTATCCTCCTTATGCTTCGGGATCTCTGTCAGCAGAAATTCGAAATACTCATACGGTTTCAATCGGTTTGCTTTTGCAGTTTCGGCTATACTGTAGATGATTGCAGAGCTGGAGGCCCCATGGAGCGTGTCTATCATCTCCCAATTCTTCTTGTTATGCTCTGTAGAACATAACAAGAATTATGCTGTGAGCAGAATTATGTTCTGTAGTGCCGCATAATTCTTTGAATTCACTACACGGCACTGTTTTTACAGAACATAATTATTACAGAGAAGCCAGGAATGCGAGAATGGATTTGCTCGGTTTGTAGTTGAATGAACTATTTGATGTTTCATCAAGTCTCTCCATAGCTTTACGTTTGATCTCAATGTCAGCCACCATATATTTATGAGTCGTTTCAATGCTTTCGTGCCCCAGCCAGATGGCGATTGTAGATATATCTACACCAGCCTGCAGCAAATTCATTGCAGCACTATGGCGGAACGTATGGGGTGTGACATTTTTCTTATTTAGCGATGGGGACAGTTCCGCAGCTTTTTCTGTGAGCGTGGTTATCCGCTGTCCGACGCCTGATCGTGTTAAATTCCCCTTTCGATTGTTTGATAAAAGGCGGTTGTCGCAGTTTAAATTCTGCATCTTGATATAATTGTTGATAAATGCAGCTGTTGATTTCCATATTGGAGTTATGCGTTCTTTTCGGCCTTTTCCCAAAAATCGAATAGATGATGTCCCATCTGTTTCAATAGATATATCAGACACGCATAAGTTAACCAGTTCCGATACACGGCATCCTGTGTTGTACAGAATCATGAGTATCATCTTATCCCTTAACGATAATGCATCCGGGTTATTGCATACTTCAAGCATTGATTCATACTCATTCTTGGTGATAAATGACATCACCTGTTTATCCGCTTTTCTGGCTGGTAATGATAAGGATTTACGGATAATTCCAGAGTATTCTGGCGCCTCTACCGCAGCATATTTCAAAAATGACTTTATAGCAGACATTCTGAGATTAATAGTTGATGGGCTACAGTTTCGGCTTGTCTCCAGATATGTTCCAAATGCCGACAGATGGTCTGCTGAAAAATGATTCATCTCGATTCTGTCAGGAGCTATGCTGTATACAGAAGCCATAAATCTAAGATAAAGCGTGAAACTGTCTCGATAAGTGGAAACTGTTCTTGGAGACGATTTTTTCTGTGCTATCAGGTATGTCAGGAAATATTTCTCCAAAAGAGGGGCAAATTTCAGTGCAGCAGTGAGCGAATCATTCTTATTCATGGGCATCTCCTCCGTAAATATCCTCATATTTTCGAGAAGCTATGTCCATCAGTTCTGGCGTTGAAGACAAGTACCAGTAAGTGTCTTCCGGATGGATGTGTCCCATATACGTAGATAAGAGGAAAAGCTTTGCATTTACATCCATTCCCTGCTCAAGCCAGTTCTTTATGGTTCTGGTCGCAAAGGTATGCCGAAAGTCATAAAGGCGAGCGTGTGGGTATCCAGAATCACTGACATCAATGATGTCACGAATCGTTTGGAATGCGTATTCAAATGCATTCCGTTTAAAAGGTTTGCCACCAGTGGTTATGAAAAACTCATTCCCAAGACGGACTTTATTGCAAATGGATTCCACTTGGCTTCGATAGGATCTTAACTGATCTGATACCTCTGGCAATAATGGTACGATCCTGTCCTTGTTGAACTTACTGCTACAAACATTAAGCAGGTTGTTCGTAAAGTCAACATCCGAGATTGTTAGATTTACAAGCTCTGAAGTCCTGAGTCCTGTAGCCCATAGAAGTCCAATGGCAGTCTTCATTGTCAGTGAACGGATTCCGTCCGGAGAATAAAGATGATCGCACTGTTCCATCAGCCTACAGGTTTCATCCAGTGTATAAATATGAGGACGTACACGTTTATGAGGATTACCATAAGGAAGTTTAGGAAGTAATTCTGAATCTGGATCAAAGGCACCCGCATAGTCGGCCAGTCCTTTTAATGGTTCAAATCGGCGCCCTTTCGTCACAAGTGATGAATCGTCACCACTTTCACACCATTGGAAGACTATTTTGCGTGTTAATGCACCGGTGTATCCTAGATCCTGCGTATATCTGGCAAAAGCATTCAAATATACAGATTCGGCTGTCATCTGAAAGCCAAGACCACGTTTATAGTCCAAGTATGACGTTACCAAGGAGGTGATTTTATTGCTCATATCGATTCCCTCCCTGGCCATGATGATGCTACTTCACGAAGTGATTCGACATCAATCCGCACATATGCTTTTGTTGTTGAAACAGAAGTATGCCCTAACAGATCAGCAACTGTCTTTAGATCATTACCTGCGTTATATAAATAAGATCCTACAGTTCTCCTTAATGCATGAGTTCCTACATGCCAGCCAGTAATACCGACTTTACTGTATAACTGCCGGATTACACTTCTTATATTGTCTGTAGAAGCTGGCTCCAACATTCGTCTTGCAGATTTGAAATACAATGGAGATCCTAGAGATATGGGACGGGCGTTCATCACATAATCCTCCAGTGCCTTTCCAAGTTTGACTGACATGGGCAGTTCGCGCTCAGCGTGTGTTTTTGTTTTTCGAACGATTACAGTTCCCCGGTTCCATTCAATATCTCCGATTTGTAGGTTTGCGACTTCACTGCACCTGAGACCAAGCTCTGTGAAACAGAGCAGTATTGAATAATCTCTCAGTCCTGTTGGAGTACTGGGAAATGAATAGTTCGAAAGTCGCGATTGCTCATCTTTTGTCAGTGTGATAGGAAGGATGCTCCCTTTACTCCATGCCGGAACAGATAAAGGCAGATTCAATACAGAAGTATGAATTACAATATCGTGATGTTGCAGAAAACGAAAGAATCGTCTGAGTGCGGTCACGGTAACTCCAATGCTCGCAGTACACAGGTCATTACGCTCTTTCGAAAGGTAATTGATAACATCATTGGCAGTAATGCTAGTCCACGCTATGTCATGTATATCGGGAACTACAGCTTTCAGAAACTTTTTAGTCTCGCGTACCGCTGCCAGTGTTACTGGCTCTGAAAGATGTAAGAAATCCCTACAGTAACTTGCGTATTGTGCCATTAAAGGGTCATACTGATCTTTTGCCGCACACTGTTTACGGAAATCTCTGATTCGTATGCCGGCTTTCATAAAGAAAAAAGAACCGAGAGCGGCCTGTGCTGATGCAAAGTTTGCACGACTTAATGATTGTCTTTTAAGCTTTATGGCTCGATCAACATAAACAAGCAGTATAAGCGGATCGGTGGTATCAGGTGGTTCCTCAAGGTCGCAAATCGTCCGTATATAACCAGCAATTGTAGTATTTACATGACCCTGATCCTTCAGATAGTCATGGAATTGGTTAATAGTTTCCTGTTTCATGTGTCTACCTCCTTTTATTTGGTAGATACATGATATCAATAATCACTGGGCAGAGACATTAATTATGTTTTGTAAAAACAGCGCCGTGTAGTGAATTCAAAGAATTATGCGGCACTACAGAACATAATTCTGCTCACAGCATAATTCTTGCCGATACAGAATCCACGGATGGCACGTTCACTGGCGTTATTATCCATTGGAACATCACCGTCTTCAAGGAAAACTCTCAGGTAACGTTCCTGATTCAGGGCATAGGTAAAGGCTTCTTTTGTTTTTCCACTTTTGGGCACTCTTTCTGCATTTTGTTTCAGGTATGCAAAGAAAGCATCCACCAGTGGTTTTACCACCAGCTGACGCTGTGCCAGTCTTTCTTCTGCCGATAATCCCGACAGTTTGCCTTCCTCCCGGTAGATCGCCTGTATCTGGTTCATGATCAGGTGCATGACAGACTGTTTTCTCAGTTCTTTTGGCATGACTTCCAGCGCTTCATGAAACTTACGTCTGCAGTGCACCCAGCAGTCTGCGATCCTGAGATCTTCCTTCTCTTTTTCAAGAGTGTGGTAGACCTGATAGCCGTCTGTCACGCAGATGCCGGTATAATCTTTCAGAAATTTCCTCGGGTGTGAAGCATTGCGGGTCTTCTGGTATTCATACAGAATGATCTGCTTCTCCGGATTCATAAAACCGGAGCGGTAGACCCACATCCAGCTTTTACTGCCTGCCGGTCGGCCATCTTTATTGACAAGGACCGGCGTTTCATCCGCCTGGATCACATGATAATCATACAATAGGCTGTGCAGATAGTCATACATGACCCCAAGATAATTTTCGGCCAGGCGGATCATCCAGTTGGCCATGTTCTGCCGGGTAATAGCCAACCCATACCGCTCGAATTCTTTTTCCAGGCGGTAAAGCGGAACGGCATTGACATACTTACCATTGATAATAGCTGCAGCAAGTGTCGGTGAAACAAGGCTTCCATGAAGAAGGTTCTTCGGATGCGGTGCTTTTACCATATGTTCGTCTGTTTTACTGGCATAAACACCGATATGATGTTCCTCCACTTCGACTTTTGCCGGCACAAAACGGTAGCATCTGGAAATGGTATCAGGAAGCTGTTTCCATCCGTTTTCACCGAATTCTGCTGTCAGTTCTTCAACACTCATGTAATGATCGATGCGCCGTACGGGAAGCCCTGACAGATCGGCCGCTTTCTTGCCTGCCTGCTTTTTCTTTTTTGGTACCCTGAGTTCCAGGTCTTCCGGTTCAGGGGCAGACAGATCACAGACTGCTTCCGCTTCATTAAAAAAAACGATCTTCCCATCCACTTCCATGAAACGGATCTGACCCGGGGCAGTCATCTTTTCGCTTGATCTTCCAAATCTGTTTTTGTTGGAAAGGACGATCTGCTCCATCATCAGCTGCATCTTGTCATTGAGGGACTGTGTCTGCTTTGTCAGTTCTTCCAGCTGATCCTGCATGCCAAGAAACAGCTGGATCAGCAGCTCCTTATCCAGTTTATTCAGTTGTTCTTCTGTGTACTTAAATGCCATAACCAGAACTCCCTGTCTTTGATATACTGGTTCTGATTATAGCAGATTTTTTGTATGAACGCTAATCCTGCCCCGCTGCCTGTCCGGCAAAATGACGGTGGATAAGCCATCTGAAAAGCTGTTATCCAACGGCTTCCCGGATGGCTTATCCACACATGACTCAGGATCCGTTTCAGCCGTATGCTGTCCAGGCATTATTTTTGTGGATAAGCACATACAGCGGCGCTTTATCCACTGCCAGGGCACTTTATATATTTTTTTATTTTCAGCATTCTGCACAATTCACATGAGGTCAGGCGTCTTCGTGACCTCTGTGATCGGATGCCTGGCAATGATCTCCAGCCCCTGCATCAGCATCCGGTACTGATCATCCGTGATAGCCATAGCCTCATCCGCTGTCCTTGGCCAGCGGAAAGAACCGTTATTTAATCTTTTGTACAGGAGAAGGAACCCGTCACCTTCCCACAGAAGCGCTTTGATCCTGTCATTCCTTCTTCCACAGAAGAGGAAGAGCGTATTCTTATCATATGGATCAAGCGTATACTGAAAGCGGATGATGGATGCCAGACCATCGATCCCACGGCGGAGATCCGTGAAGCCCGGTGCCAGATAAACTTTTTTGAACCTTGAAGCACAGGCATCATTCAGCATGGCGGAATGCCTCTATCAGACAGCGGAACATTTCCGGAGAGACAGATGCAGATATTTCTGCAGAAAGTCCGTCTGAACTGGTGATGCGTATCACTGGTGTTCCCACTGCAGGCATAGCTGATTTACTTTTTGGTTCAGGCAGTTCCACAAAAGCAGGATGTGCTGCTTCCGGGATCTGATCCAGACATGCCTTCCGTACACGCTTAAGACGGTAATAATAGTTGGCTTTTGTAATGTTATGCAGGGCACACCAGGTCGATACGTCCATTCCTTCCGGGCGATTCTGGCAGTCTCTGATCTGTTCTGCCCATTGCCTGAGTCTTACCTGTTGGGCTACAAGGCTGGTTTCTTCAATCATGATCACACCTCCACTCATGAGAGTCAGTCTAAAAAGTTGAGTACTGAACTTTTTAGACAATGTTACTCTGTTGAGTATAATTATGGCATAAATTGAAGGTGTTAAAAAGGTACTCGGGTTCTACCGTTTACGTCCACCGGACTATTTTGCAAAAAGAAAAACCGACGCATGATCGCTTTACGCTCAATACATCGGTTTCTTTATCTGACCTTGACGGTCATATTCAGTTGTGGCAGATTACAGGTAATCTACAAATTTCCCAAAACAAAATAGGATATTTATTTTTATTCTATTCAACTACATACCCATATTCTGTGTGTGGTAAATACCTTACAGTTATCTTATCTCCTAAATCGCTACCTGTTCCCCAATATTTTAATGAATGTTCTTCTCCAGTTTTCTCATCTCTAATATGTATTCTTCTTTCACTATTAGAGTTTTCTCCTGACATTGCACCTTGTGTAACTTCTCCGGTAACTTCAACTAAATTGTTAGATAGTAAATAAGGTATATCCAAGCAACAAGGAACAGTTATAAATATACCGAGAATCAATAACCCAACAACTGCCATCACATTGATTATTTTTTCCCATTTTTGATATTTTATTTTTTCTTCTTCATTGACAGCCTTTCGTTTTATAAACTTCCCATTTTTCTTTCTATGCAAAACATACATAATTAAGACTATAAATGATACTATAATCACTCCAAAAGTTCTAAACATCAATAATGCCATAAATTTGTACTCCTTTCAAAGCGACACGCTATTTATTAACAGCTTTATCAGCTAATCTTTTATCTCCCCATGGCGTTTTCAGCATAGGCTCATTATCAATAATTCCTGCTCTTAAAATTTCAAGGGGTTTTTCTAATTGTAAGATGTTTTTATTATCTATAATAATAGCAGTTTGAAATTCCTCAAAACTTTCAAAAACTCTGTCTTGAAATATAAAAGATATATTTTCTTTACATTCCTCTGCGTTAGCAGGTAAAACACAGGAACCCATCACATATTTTTTCTCATTATAGGAAAACTCAATAAGAGTAAAAGCCATATCATTATCATAATCAGACTTGATAATTTCCATTAGATCTTTTGCTTCAATAATGAGCGTTGGCTTTTCATTTTTCTTAAAACCAAACATGAATAACACCTCCAAGAATTAACTTTATCTTATTTTTCATTATACTTCATCAACTTAACGAATGGAAGAAAAAATTTGTGTGCAGAGTTCCTGTTCAAGCCTTGTAACGCGCATTTATGCAAAATCCATAGTCCCCGATACTTTCCTCACGGGTGATATACAGTCGGAATTCTGTCAGCTCATGAAATAAGAAAAACCGACGCATGATCGCTTTACGCTCAATACATCGGTTTCTTCATCTGACCTTGACGGTCATATTCAGTTGTGGCAGATTAGCCAATTTGAAAAATTACTCTGGCACATCTACTGAGTAGCTCAGACAATCGCCTCTTTTATTGCTTTTCAAATCGTTATAATACCACATATACATCGTTCTACCATATTCTTCATATTCTATAATCCCATCTGGCTTTTGACCTTCTACTTCTAATGAGTAAATTTCTTTATCATGTGCATAGCCAAAAACGAATCTGGTATCCGGATAATTTGGATTTAAGTCTTGTTGAATATCACTTATTGTTAAAGATAAATGGATAAATTTTTTGAAGTCTCCCCCATAAGTGGTATCTGGTGTAGTGGTAGCTGGTGTAGCATTTACAAACGCATATTGTGTACTTTCATTTTCTATCTTTTTTTTGCAGCGTGCAATCACAAAACCTTGAACGGGATCGTTATCACTTCCTGCCCGATAGAAAATAGTATCATACTGTTTGCCATTCCATATATGCAATATTTCATCAACATGATTAAGAAAATCTTCTGGAACAGAAAATTCTTCATTTTCAGCATTCAAAGGAGAATTCAAAATAGCTTCTTCGACAGAACTATAATATATGAGTTCAGAATCCTTTTTATCGTAATCACTCAAATTGAATTCGACATATGCATTGTCTTTATTGTCATCTTCCGGAACATAAGTATAACGACCATTTTCAATATGGTCATCATAATCAACAAACAGTCCAATACATATCAGCGCTGCAAAAATTAAAAAAACTATTCCTATAATGATTAGCAATATTTTCAAAAATTTTTTCATACAAAAGTCCACCTTCTTGCTTCATTTCAGTAAATTATATCATACCGACATGAACAATTCAATTCACACTCTATCAAG